>Ga0265292_1002107_pt1 | contig 14785 bp, 13 predicted proteins | sample Munlanlewell296A_FD_189080 | JGI IMG/M metagenome (GOLD analysis project Ga0265292, IMG submission 189080) | Leachate microbial communities from a municipal landfill in Southern Ontario, Canada - Leachate well 296A | ecosystem: Engineered > Solid waste > Landfill > Unclassified | place: Canada...
GCCGAACGACATGTAGCAGGTGCGGCCTGCCATCTCCGCGATGACCTCTGCGGGCACCTCGGTGTCTGTCTCAAAGCGCAGGCCCTCGTCGTCGAGAAATGCCTTGAGCATGCGCTCGTTGACCTGCTGCCGGCCGATGAGGTACACGCGCGGCTCTGTCACAATGCGATTTTTTTTCATCATTCTTCGTGATTGGTGATTGGTGATTAGTGATTGGCGGCAAATGCTCAAGGTCTACCCCACCCTGACCCTCCCCTTACAAAGGGGAGGAAAAGTTCCCCTCCTTTATAAGGAGGGGCCAGGGGAGGTAGATCTAGTCATTCACACCAGTCACGAGTCACGAATCACGGCCTTTAAGAGCATCCCATCGAATTTCCACAGTTGAGGCACTTGTAGCACGCGCCGTTGCGGACCGTGACGTGGCCGCACTGGTCGCAGAACGGCGCATCGCCCATCATGTTTGAGAGGTGGCTGCCGATGGCGCTCACCTGCTTCTTTGCATCAGCGATATTCACCACCACCCCGGCGGCCGCGGTCGCCACCTGCAGCCCGCCGCCTGTTGCCTGCGCCTGCTGCGATCCGACCGCTGCGATCGCCGAGACCGCGCTTTCTTCCTCGTCCGGCATGGCCTGGCGAACCGGGTTCTGCTGCGCCTGTGTCGTGCCACTGCTCATGGCGGCGCCGTGCTCGATCTCCATCTTCACGTCGTCGTCCTTCGTGGGCTTCACCTGCACGAAGTCGGTGCGGCCCAGATACTCCATGCCCAGCACGCGGAAGACATAATCCACGACAGACGTCACCATCTTGATGTTGGGGTGATCGCACACGCCCTGCGGTTCAAATCGCGTGAACGTGAAACAATCGACATACTCTTCAAGAGGAACGCCGTACTGCAGTCCGAGCGAAATGGCGATGGCAAAGCAGTTCATCATGCTGCGAAACGCAGCTCCCTCTTTGTGCATGTCGATGAACAGTTCGCCGAGCGTGCCGTCCTCGTGCTCTCCGGTGCGCAAGTAGACCTTGTGGCCGCCGACGCGCGCCTCCTGCGTGAATCCGCAGCGCTTCTTGGGAAGGCGACGGCGCTTAAGAACAGGTTGAGGTGCCGTCGAAGTCGATTGGGCAGCGATCCCCTCCTGGTTCGGCTGCAAAACCCGTTTTTTTTTCACCTCATCCGTTGTGGAGGAGAGCGGCTGCGCCATCTTTGAGCCGTCGCGGTAGAGGGCGACGGACTTGAGGCCCGCCCTCCACGCATCTACATAGTGGCGCTCTATCTCCTCGACGGTCGCCTCGTTAGGCAGGTTTATCGTCTTGGAGATGGCGCCGGAGAGAAACTTCTGCGCCGCGGCCATCATCTTTATGTGAGCCATCGGCGCCAGATACCGAGTCCCGAACTTGCCGCACTTGTTGGCGCAGTCGAATACCGGCAGGTGCTCCTGCTTTATGTGAGGTGCGCCCTCGATCGTCATGCGGCCGCAGATGTGGAGCCCGGCCTCCGCGATCTGCAACTCTGAGAACCCGAGGGCCGTGAGGAGACTGAAACCAGGCGCCGCGTACTGCTCCTCCGTAAGGCCGAAGCGCGCCATCGCTTCCTTGCCCAGTGTGCCGACGTTGAACGCGAACGACAGGTCGAACACGCCGGGGAGCGCGCGATTCACTCGGGCAAGATCATCGTCATTGAAGCCCTTGTCGCGCAGGCTCTTCTCGTTGATATGCGGAGCGCCCGCGAGCGCGCAGGTGCCCTGGATATAGTTGACGATCTCTTCTATCTGTTGCGGCGCGTAACCGAGCTTTCGCAACGCCGCGGGCACAGAGCGGTTGACTATCTTGAAATAGCCGCCGCCGGCCAGCTTCTTGAACTTCACGAGGGAGAAGTCCGGCTCTATGCCGGTCGTGTCGCAGTCCATAAGCAGACCGATCGTGCCTGTGGGCGCGAGCACCGTGACCTGAGCATTGCGGAAACCCGTCCGCTCGCCCTCGGCAAGGCACCTGTCCCATTCCTCGCGCGCGGCATGAGCAAGATATTCAGGACACGCGCGCGCCGGTATCTCGTAAGCTGCGTCGCGATGCATGCGTATCACCCCGAGCATCGACTCGCGGTTCTTGGCATACTCGGAGAAGGCGCCGGTGTTGGCCGCTATCTCAGCGGACGTGCGATATGCGGTGCCGTGCATGATCGCGGTGATCGCAGCGCAGATGGCACGGCCCTCGTCGGAGTCGTACGGTATGCCTCCCACCATCAGCAGCGTGCCCAGGTTCGCATATCCCAGGCCGAGCGGCCGGAAGAGGTGGCTGTTGCGCGCTATCGGCTCCGTCGGGTACGAGGAGAAATCGACCAGTATCTCCTGCGCGGTGATGAAGATGCGGCACGCGTGCTTGAAACCCTCCACATCAAAGTGGCCGGTCGCCTCGTCGTAAAACTTCATGAGGTTTATCGAGGAGAGGTTGCAGGCGGAGTCGTCCAGGAACATGAACTCGGAGCAGGGATTCGATGCGTTGATGCGGCCCGACGCCTTGCACGTGTGCCACTTGTTTATCGTGCTGTCGAATTGCAGCCCGGGATCGGCGCACGCCCACGTCGCCTCCGCGATCTTGTGCATGAGCTCGCGGGCGGGGATGGTCTCGTGCACCTCGTCCGTCGTGCGCAGTTTTGTCTGCCAGGGTTCGTCGTTGAGGTACGCAAACATGAAATCGTCCGAGACGCGCACGGAGTTGTTGGAATTCTGCCCCGAGACCGTGCGGTACGCCTCGCCGTTGAAGTCCGATGGAAAGCCGGAGTCGATGAGGGCCGCAACCTTTCTCTCCTCCCTCACCTTCCAGTCGATGAAGTCGGTGATCTCGGGGTGATCGATGTCCAGGCAGACCATCTTGGCCGCGCGCCTTGTGGTGCCGCCCGATTTTGTAGCGCCCGCGCCGCGGTCCAGCACCTCGAGGAAGCTCATAAGCCCCGAGCTCGTCCCGCCGCCGGAGAGCTTCTCGTACTTGGAACGCAGCGAGGAGAAGTTGGTGCCGGTGCCAGAGCCGTATTTGAAGAGCTTCGCCTCGTTCTTCGCGAGGTCGAATATCGACATGAGGTCGTCCGACACGGATTGAATAAAGCACGCGGAGCACTGCGGATATTCGTAGGAATTCTTCGTGCGCGCGAACGCATCTTTTGCCCTGTCCCAATACCAGTTTCCGCCGCTCCCCTCTATGCCGTACTCGTGAAAGAGCCCGCAGTTGAACCACACAGGCGAGTTGAACGCGCCGATCTGGTTGACCAGCATATGGGCAAGCTCGGCCTCGAACGCCTGGGCATCTTCCTTTGAAGCAAAGTAGCAGCCGGCCTCAAGCCCGCCGTCGGCGATCGTCTTCGCGATGCGCTCCACCACCTGGCGCACCGAACTCTCGTGGCCCTTGCCCGGCACCCCGCGCTTGCGGAAGTATTTGGAGACCAGTATGTCGGTGGCCAGCTGCGACCACGACTCCGGGACCTCTGCGCCTTCCATGCGAAAGACCACCGATCCGTCAGGATTGGTGATGAGGCTGACGCGCTTGGTGTATTTGACCTCGTCCAGCGGGCTTACACCCGGACGGGTGAACCGCCTCTCCATATGAAGCCCACGCGATGCCGCTGAAATATGGGCGGCCTGCTTTGTGCCTGACTTTGAGGTGCGGTGAGCGGCCTTTGTTACCATTGATCCTCCAACAAATTCAATCGGTTACAAACTTATCCCCTGCCTATCCACCATTTTATCCACAATATATAGTGGCCTAACAAGTGAGTAAGCCACTATATATTGTGGTGTCAAATGAAAAAGGCACGCTCTTGTGTTTTGGCTTGCTCCCCTTGATAAATTGCCGATATAGGAAGGTTCCGTGATTTATGAGGCAGGGCCGGCATCAAGCTGGATACAGATACGGCCATTAGGGAAAAGCAGATCTTATCGCTGTTTGCTGGCTTCGACGGCGTGATAGTTTTGCCCAATAACGGCGGATAATGTCGTGACGCTGGCAGCCCTTGTGATAATTGCAGATGGGGTGAGGTTTCGCAGCTGAATTAACATTTTTCAACATCAGAGGGGCGCGCTCTTCTTAATCGCCCTGATTCTCGCAATCGGAAGGCACATGAGCCACTTCAAGGAATACCAGAACGACGCAACCGCCCAGGACGGGCGCAACCTCGGCGACGAATGGGTGGACTGGAACGGCGGGAACGACTCCCCCATTAATGAGGGGAAGGGTCTCTTTCTCTGGCTCTCGGCAGCAGTGCTCATCCTCTCAACGGCCTTTGCCGCTGCATTCGTATATCTCGTCACGCCCAGGCTCGCGCTCTGGGATTCGCACCTGCCTGTGATCGCCTGGATGCTCGCCCTCATCCTCGTTGCAGCCGCGGCGCTCTGGTTTGTGCAGCTCGTATTCACCGCGGCCCTAAGTCGGCGCCCGCTCCTCGCGCCTGCCAGCATCAAGCCCCTCTTCAACCTGACCTTCTCGGGGACATTCCGCGTCGGCTCTCTCCTGGGCATTTCGCGCGACAGGGTGGGGCACTCTTTTGTGCGCGTCTCCAATGAACTCTCGCGCGCTGCAAAGCCCGCAACCCGCGATGAAAAACTCCTGCTGCTCCTACCGCGCTGTCTCGCCAAGGAAGAACTGCTAAAAATAAACGGGCTCAAGGAACGCTACCCCATCACCGTGCACACCGTCTCCGGCGGAGAACTCGCGCGCAAGAAGGTGAAGGAGCTCAAGCCCACCGCGGTGATCGGCGTCGCATGCGAACGCGACCTCGTCAGCGGCATCAGGGATGTCGGCGCGCGCTTCTCGGTGATCGGCATTCCGAACCAGCGGCCCAACGGCCCCTGCAAGGAGACGCGCATAGACATGCAGGAACTCATCTCCGCCATCGAATTCTTCGTAGGCCCCGCATCCAAGTCAATTTGATCCACAGCGCAGTGAGACGGAATACCGTTTCGTGGATGCGGTGCGTCATAACCCGCGACAGTCACAGTTGATTTCCCTTATGCGAGCTGTTACACAGCTCGCTCATCATGAGACATAAATATATCGCATTGCTCGTCGTCCTCCTCATCCAACCTGCCTGCGGAATGAAAAAGATGACGACAAGGGTGATCGGCAATATCTCCACGAGCGGGATCGTTGCCATCGAGGGCGAACAGGACGTGGAGTTCGCGGAAGAAGCCATGCCCGCGCTCATCAAGACCCTCGAGGTACTGCGCCACGGCGACACCAGGGATCCGCGCACGCTGGTGCTTCTCTCAAAGGCTTACGGCACATATACGTTCGGATTCCTCGAAGAGCGGCTGATCGCCCTGCCGGAGAAGGACCCGCAACGCGCCGCTGCAGCAGCCCGGGCCGACCTCTTCTATGACAGGGGAAAAAATTTTGGCGTCGCGGCCCTCATCTCCGACTCCGGCATGCGCAAGGCGTTCGACAAGCCGTTTCCCGAATTCAAGCGCGCTGTGGACGGCCTGGGCAAAAAACACGTCCCGGCTCTATTCTGGACCGCATTCAACTGGGCAAACTGGATCAACCTGCATAGAGACGATCCTTCCGCTGTCGTGGACATCCCGCGCATAAAGGCGATGGCGGAGCGCGTGATAGAACTCGATCCCGGCTTTTACTATGGATCGGCTCACGCCCTGGTCGGAATCATAGCTGCCTCGAGGCCCAAGGCCCTTGGCGGAGAGCCCGAACTCGCGGAAAAAGAATTCCGCGAGGCGATGAGCACAGAACCCAAATACCTCATGACCCCCGTGCTTTATGCCCTCTTCTACGCGCGTCAGATGAACGACGCGCCTCTCTTCCGCAAGACGCTCGAAGGCGTCGAATCGGCGGATGCGGCGGCCCTGCCCGCAGAACGGCTGGCAAATGAGCTGGCAAAGCGCAGGGCCAAATTATTGCTGGAGAAAGAGAAGGCGCTGTTTTGATCAATAAGGACTGAGGATTGAGGCCTGTCATTCTCTAAAGGAGCTTGAATTATGAAACGCATCGCATTTCTCATCATGTTTCTGTTCGTCATGGCCGCAACGCCCGCGGCAAACGCGACCGAGATAAAGATAGCGATACTCGCGCCTGAGGGCTCGACATGGTCCAAGGTCTTGACCGCCTGGGACAAGGAGCTCCGCGAGAAGTCGGGCGGCAAGCTTGGGCTCAAGATATATGCCGGCGGCGTGCTGGGCGACGAGAAGGACGTGGTCCGCAAGATGCGGATCGGACAGGTCCAGGCGGCCGGGCTCACGGGGCTGGGACTTGGCGTGATGAATCCCGCGGTGCGCGTTATGGAACTCCCGATGCTCGTAAACTCCTATGATGAGGCAGACGCCGTGGCCAGTCGCATCTGGCCGAAACTCGATTCCGGATTTGAGAAAAACGGCTTTGTAGTCCTGGGCGCGGCGGAGACCGGTTTTGTGAATATATTCTCCAACAAGCCCATCGCCTCGCGCGCGGACCTGAAGGGAATGAAGATGTGGGCCTGGGAAGGCGACCAGCTGGTGGAGGCGTTGTACAGCGTCTTTGGCATCGTGCCGATCCCGCTGCCGATCACGGACGTGATGACATCCCTGCAGACAAAACTGATAGACGCGGTCTATGCCCCGCCGCTCGGCGCCATAGCGCTCCAGTGGTTCACGCACACAAAGTACATGACGGACCTCAAGCTCGCCGACTCAACCGGCGGAATCGTGATCACCAAGAAGGCCTTTGACGAGCTCTCTCCAGCCGATAGAGAGATGCTCAAGTCCACCGGGAAGAAGTACGCAAAGATGCTCGTGGATCAGACCCGCGCTGACAACGACAAGTCCTATGCCACGCTCACCAAGGCCGGGGTCACCATCGTAAAGGTCCCGCCGGAAGAGCAGGAATTGATCCGCACCACCAGCAAAGAGGTTTGGACAAAGCTCGTTGGCAAGCTCTATTCAAAGGAGCTGCTGGACGAGGCGGTCGCCGCGGCGCAGGAGAAGCGGAGCGGCAAGTAGCGATCCCTTTCCGGGGGGGCCTTGAAGCGAATCCTGAATCTCTTTGTTTTCGTCGATAAGATCTTCGCGCGCTGCGTGGAGACCCTTGTCGTCGTATATCTTCTGGCGATGATGGTCCTCGTCGCCGCGCAGGTAGTCCTTCGCAACGTCTTCTCGAGCGGCATCTCGTGGGCAGACGTGGCGTCCCGCCATCTAGTGCTCTGGGTCGCTTTTCTGGGGGCGATGCTCGCCACGCGCGGCCGCGAGCATATCGCGATAGACGCACTCATGCGGGTGATTCCGCGGCGCGCGCGCAATTCAGTGCGCATAGGTTTGGATGCGCTCGCCTGCGCCGTGGCGTTTTTGCTCGCAAAGGCCGCGTACGCCTTCGTGCTCACCGAAAAAACGTCCGGCAGCATGCTCTTCGGCGATATCCCGTCATGGGTGGCCGAGAGCATCATCCCGTTCGGCTTTGCAATAATATCGCTGGAATACGCGATAGGGATCGGACTGGATATCTGGCGCCTCGCCACCGACACCTCGGGCGCCCACGTGGCGGGAAAGGGTTGGCGGCGATGACGGCCATATACGTTATTGCCCTGATCCTCTGCGCCATCTGCGGTGCACCGCTCTTCATCATTCTTGGCGGCCTTGCGCTCGTCCTCTTTGCCACGGTCGGCATCGACTCGCAGGCCGTCATCATCGAGATGTACCGCCTGGCCTCCGCCCCGACGCTTATCGCGATACCGCTCTTCACCTTTGCAGGGTACCTGCTGGCGGAATCCAAATCTCCGGAACGGCTCGTAAACCTGTATCGCGTGATCTTCGGCTGGATCCCTGGCGGGCTGGCCATCGTTTCATTTATCGCGTGCGCCTTCTTCACGTCGTTCAACGGCGCCTCCGGCGTCACGATCATCGCGCTGGGGGGGCTCCTGTATCCGCTGCTTACAAAGGAGCGTTATACCGAGCGCTTCTCCATGGGGCTCATCACAACAAGCGGCAGCCTGGGGCTCCTCTTCCCGCCGAGCCTCCCGCTCATCCTATATGCCGTGGTCGCGCAGGTGAACGTTGACTCGCTTTTCCTGGCCGGGATCATCCCGGGCACGCTGCTCATTTTACTGCTCTCCCTCTTCAGCGTGCGGGCAGGACTGCGCTCAAAGGTCGTTCGCCAGCCGTTCCATTTCAAGGCGATCTGGCCCGCGCTCAGGGAGGCCTTCTGGATCCTGCCGCTGCCATTTATCATCCTCGTCGGGATATACGGCGGAATATTCACTGCATCCGAGGCCGCGGCTGTCACCGTGGTCTATGTGCTCTTCGTCGAACTCGCCATCTATCGCGATCTCAAGATCACGAAGGACATCCCTCGCATCGCGGCCCAGTCCATGGTCCTGGTGGGCAGCATCCTGGTGATACTGGGCTGCGCGCTTGGGCTCACCAACTACCTGGTCGACGAGCAAGTCCCCATGAAGATCATCGAGATGATGAGGACCTTCATCACGAACAAGTGGGTCTTCCTGGCGATTCTCAACGTCTTCCTACTGATCGTGGGCTGTCTGATGGATATTTTCTCAGCGACCATCGTCGTGGTGCCGCTGATCGTGCCGATTGCGAAGGAATTCGGCGTCAACCCCCTGCACCTGGGAATCGTCTTCCTTACCAATCTGGAAATCGGCTATATACACCCGCCGATGGGGCTCAACCTCTTCATCTCAAGCATTCGGTTCAAGCGGCCGATTATGGAGATATGCATAACTGTCCTTCCGTTCCTCGCGGTGCTCCTTGCGGCGCTTATCATCATCACCTACGTGCCGTGGCTCTCGACGTGGCTGCCGTCGCTCTTCCGACCTTAGATGGATTTGAATTTCGGACTATCTGTGGAGAAAATCAGTAAAGCAGCGCGGAGTGGATGTGAAGCAGGAGGCGAGCATGCGAAGGTACGCCCTGAAACCCCAGGTGCTTATGATCGTCACCGGGTGAAGGATTATGTGTTTGGTTGTGATGAGTCCGTGTACCATGTTCCGTCCTCCTGACATATAAATATGCATAGAACATGCCAAGGACGGCACGCGCATGGACGACAATATCTTTTTATAAAACCAGTGGTTTCAAGAATGCCGGACAACCGTTATTCTCATTTTGAGTATTTATTACCCCAGAAGTGGGTGTTTTGTCAGCTGTACTTGATCTCTATTACCTCGTAGGTTCGCATCCCTTTCGGCGTGGTTACCTTCACCTCATCGCCTTCTTCCTTTCCTATCAGCGCCCTCGCCATCGGGCATTCGATCGAGATCTTTCCCGCCGAGATATCCGCCTCGTCGCTGCCGACGATGAAGTAAGTGACGTGCTCGTCGTTGTCGATGTCCGAAAGCGTAACGTGAGCGCCGAACACGACCTTCTCAGCGCTGAGGGTCTTGGGATCGATCACGTGGGCGAGCGAAAGCTTGTGCTCGACCTCTTTTATCTGCTGGCTGATCTGAAGCTGTTTCTCCTTTGCTATGTCGTATTCCGCGTTCTCGGAGAGATCTCCGTGCCCTCGCGCCTCTTCTATCGCCGCGACGGTGCGGGGCCTCTCCACCTGCTTCAGGTACTTGAGCTTTTCCATGAGCATTCGCTGCCCGTCGGGAGTCATCGGAATCCGTTTGATCGTCATGAGATCACCTTTCGCATGCGCAGACAGTCCGCGCTTTCAAAACAATTCCCGCCTCCGGCTGAAATCTGCGCGGAGGCGGGTTTTTGATTTCGAGAATCTCATATCACGAAAAAATATATTCAGTCAAGTCGCGCAAGGCGCCTGCCCTGAGCGAGACGAAGGGTTGACAATTTCGATCATGAGACTAGATTGTGATGCATGGGCGACGTCATACCGATACACTCCCGCAGAACATTTTCAGAAGAAGAAGCTCTGGCGCTGCTCCCGGTCGTGCGCCGCATCACCGAGAGGGTTGCCTCCGAGGTGGAGTCGCTGCAGGAGCAGCTGCGTTTCGTTCCGCACGACGAGCCGATGCACAAGCGGCTCTATTCTCAGGTAGAAATGGAGATTCGCCGCTGGGCAATCAAGATATCGAAGCTCGGTTGCGAACCTCGCGGCATCTGGCTCGTTGACTTTGACGCTGGCGACGGCTGGTTCGCCTGGCGGCTGGGCGACGAACGCCTCGCATTTTTTCATGCCCACGACGCGCCCCAAACCGTTGCAGCAGCGCCCCTCCCCGAGGAAATTACCACTTGACCCAATCGCCGTGTATGTCATCCTGAGGCCACGTACATTTCAATTTTATGCCGAAGGATCCCGAGAAATCCACTGGATCCGGAGCGCAGCGAGGGATGACAAGGGTGCGACCAAAAATCATACAGCTCGCAGTCGGCCCCATGATGAACTTTGTCTACCTTGTGGCGGATGAAGAGGCAAAGCTCTGTGCAGCCGTTGACCCGGGCTGGGATGCGGCCGGCATCGCCGATGCGGCCAATGCCAACGGGTGGAGGATAGAGAAGATCCTCCTCACGCACGCGCACTTCGACCATACCGGAGCCCTCGATGAGCTCGCAGGCCTTACCAAGGCTCAAGTCTATGTCCATCGCGACGACATAGGCGACATCAAGCAGCCTGCCATCGCCACGGAGGACGGCACTGCCATAGCGGTGGGCGGGGTCGAAATAAAGTGCATGCACACGCCGGGCCATACGCCGGGCTCGCAGTGCTTCCTGGTCGACGGCTCCGTGCTCACGGGCGACACGCTCTTCGTGGACGGCTGCGGTCGCGTGGACCTGCCGGGCGGCAGCCCCGGGAAGATGATCGAATCGCTGCGCAGGCTGGCGGGTCTGAGCCATGACATCGTGGTCTATCCCGGGCACGATTACGGCAACATGCCATTCGCCACCATAGGCGAGCTGCTCAAGATCAACTCGTATCTGCGCGCCACAAACGAAGAGATGCTCCTGTAAGGTGACCATGTCCAAATTTCTCGAGACATTAGTGAACGAGGGCATCCTGGCCGACGGCGCCATGGGTACGGAGATCTACGGCCGCGGCATATTCATCAACCGCTGCTACGACGAGCTCAACATCTCCAACCCCGCGCTCATCGTGGATATCCACAGGGAATATATAAAAGCAGGCTCCACTCTCATCGAGACGAACACTTTCTCCTCGAACCGTCCGGCGCTCGCGGCATTCGGCCTGGAGGACAAGGTCGTGGAGATCAACCGCGCAGGGGCCAGGCTTGCGCGTGAGGCGGCGGGGGACCGCGCGTTCGTGGCAGGCGCGGTCGGCCCCATCTCCTGGACCAAGAAGGACGCCGAGGGGATGGGTGTAGACGAGATGCGCGGGATCTTTCGCGAGCAGATCGCGGAACTCGCCGAGGGCGGGGTGGACGCCGTCATCCTCGAAACGTTTACGCACCTGGAGGAGCTTCACGTCGCGTACAGGTCGGCGCGAGAGGTCTGCGATCTTCCGGTGATCGCCCAGGTCACGCTCAAGCACGTGGGCGAGGGTGAATTCGAAGGACTGCTGCCGGAATATGCCGCGGTCGCCATCGATCAGTGGGGAGCCGACGTGATCGGAGTGAACTGCTGCGACGGACCGCAGGGAGTGTTCGAGGCGGTGCGGCGCATGGCCCAGGTGACGGACAAGCCGCTCTCCGCCATGCCGAACGCCGGGCTGCCCCAGATGGTTCAGGGGAGACTCCTCTACCTCGCGAGCCCGGAGTATTTTGCGGAGTATGCCAGGCGCTATGCGCAGCTCGGCGTGGCGCTCATAGGCGGTTGCTGCGGCACGACGCCCGCGCACATCCGCGAGATGAAAAAATTCCTCAAGGCCATGAGGCCGGCCGCTCGCCATGCGGGCAAGCCCATCATCCCCGCCGTGCAGGCAGCCCCGGTGCAGCGCATGCCGCCTTCGGAAAAGAGCGCATTCGGCGCGGCGCTCGGCACCAAATTCGCCATATCGGTCGAGATCGATCCGCCGTTCGGCATAGATGCGAGCCAATCGATCGAAGGCGCAAGGCTCCTGCAGGAATTGGGCGTGGATGCGGTCAATATCGCAGACGGCCCCAGAGCCATGGCGCGCATGAGCCCCATGGCCCTGGCGCTCCTCATAAAGGCGGGAGTCGGCATAGACACGATCGTGCACTACTGTTGCCGCGACAGAAACCTGCTCGGCATGCAGATGGACCTGATCGGCGCCTCGGCGCTCGGGCTCCACAATATCTTGGTGATCACGGGCGACCCGCCGAAGATGGGCAATTACCCCGAGGCGACCGCTGTCTTTGACATCGACTCCATCGGCCTCATCCGCTTTGTCTCAAACCTGAACCGGGGAATCGACTTTGCGGAACGCCCCATCAAGGAGGCCACTAAATTCCTGATAGGCTGCGGGGTAAATCCAGGGGCTATCGATCCGGACCTGGAGGCCGATCGCTTCCGCCAGAAGGTAGAGGCGGGCGCGGAATACGCATTTTCGCAGCCGATATACGACCCCAGGCTCCTCGAGTCTTTTTTCAAGAAGATAGCTGATGTGCCGCCGATACCGTTCTTCGTGGGAGTGCTTCCGCTGGCATCGCATCGCAACGCGGAATTTCTGCACAACGAAGTCCCCGGCATGCAGATACCGAAAGCCGTGATGGAGAGGATGGCCGCGGCCAAGACGCGCGAGGCGCAGCATGAGGTTGGGCTCGCCGTGGCCAAGGAAGCGCTAGCCGCGGCGCGCTCCATGAAGCAGGTGGGGGGCGCGTACATCTTTCCGCCGTTCGGCGATTACAAGAAGGTCGAAGAGCTGCTGAAGATAGTCCGCTGATCAGAGGTCATTCAGGTCAACGTCCGCGAGCGATTCTACGATCCAGTCGGCGCCCAGGAGTTCATCCCTTGAGAACGAATTGCTGACGGCGAGGCATCGCATGCCGGCCGCCTTTGCGGCCGCAATTCCCCTGGGCGAGTCCTCTATGGCGATCGCATGCTCCGCGAGTATCACGCCGCCATTCCGCTCGCGCAATCCTTCCAGCGCGCGGATGTAACCTTCCGGGTCGGGCTTGCCCTTTTCCACGGAGTCGGCGGCCACGATCGGATCGAAGACCCCTTCCCACTTCAGGTGCCGCAGGATGAATTCGATCTCGCCGCGGTTCGCCCCGCTGCAGATCGCGAGCAGGAATTTTTCCCTGGCCTGGGCGATGAATTCGGCCACGCCCGGCAGGAGCGGTATCGATTTTCCCAGGAGGCTCACGCTCTGGATCGCCTTGCGCTCCAATAGATCCAGCTTCTCGCCGTCCGAGAAGTGCCTGTTGTGCTTGCGGCAGACCGCGTCCAGAAAATCGCGATCGTTCAATCCCACGTAGTCTTTGCGGTACTCTTCCTCGTCGAAGAAGAGGCCCTCCGGCTCCAGCACGCCCTGCCACGCCTCCATGTGGACCGGCTCGGTATCCGTGATGATCCCGTCGAAATCGAATATGAGGGCGGACGCCATGCTGCCTCCTATTGATGCCTTAGAGAGGAGAGGTGTTTATCGACGCTCAATCCGGCGAGCATGCCCTGCGACGCGGATATCGCCGGCAACTGCGGCTTGGCGCAGAGCACATCCCCGCACGCGAAGATCCCTTCGGTTGATGTGGCAAACGAGCGGTCAACCTTCACGGCCCCTGCCTGCGTGAGTTCCACCGCCTTGTCCAGGAACGAAGTGGTGGCCATATAGTCGTGCACATACGTGAATACGCCGACGACCGGAATCTCCTTCTCCTGGCCGCCAGTGAAGACAGTTATGGAGTTGACGTGATCCTGGCCGTTGATCTTCTTGAGGCTGACGGAGAAGTGCATCTCTATTGCGCGCTGATTCTGTAATTCCTTGAGCACGCTGTCGTCCACGTCGAGCTTGCTGGAGGGGATGATGAAGTGTACCTTCTCTGCAAATCGCGCCAGGGCGAGGGCCTCCTCGGCCGCATGGCGATTCTTGCCAATCACCGCGGTGGACCGCTTTGCCACCGCAGGCCCGTCGGCCAGCACGTCATAGGACACGCCCTTGCCCAGGAACTCGCGTTCGCCGTGGAGGTAGTTGGTGCGGGCGGCGGCTCCGGTGGCTATGACTATCGAGCGCGCCTGATATTCCTTGCCACCCTCCGTGCTGACCTTGAATGCCGGGGCCTCGCCCGAGATCGCGATCGCGCCATCCGACAAGAAGTGCGCGCCCACGAGCTCCGCCTGGCGCCGCATCCTCTTCAAGAGTTCCGCGCCGCTTATCGACTCTGGAAACCCGGGGAAATAGCTGACCGTCCCGAGGCTCCCCAGGTGGCCCGAGGAGGCGGAGCGATCCATTACGAAAGCGCTCCAGCGGCAGCGGGATATGAATGTGGCTGCGGAGCATCCTGCCGGACCGCCGCCTATGATCAGGGCATCGCAGCTCGTCTGCATGATTTGACCTCTCGATTGGGCGGGATGGTATCTGCGGGAGGCCTTGATGTCAACGCGTCCTAGCGTACTGACAATTTGAATTCCTCCCCTTTGTAAGGGGAGGTTGGGTGGGGTAGACCATGGGACACCCATGATCTACCTCCCCTAGCCCTTCCTTACAAAGGAGGGGAATATTGGAACTTCCGATAAATATTAAATTGTCTCGGCACTAAAACAGGGTCTGCTGGCGAGCGGTATCAGACTCATCCTGTGGATTTTCGATCTTCCAGGAGACCTTCGCGCGCGCCTTGCCGCCGCCGAACTTGGGTACGTAGAAGAGTTCGCCGTGCGCCGCACCGTATTCATAGACGTCGCGCGTGAGCCTCACGTCGTCCAGGCAGTAGCGCTTGAGCTCCTCCATCCTGCCCTCGCGCCAGAGCCGGATCGCCTCGAGGCCCGAGCCGCTCTTG
>Ga0265292_1002108_pt1 | contig 14773 bp, 10 predicted proteins | sample Munlanlewell296A_FD_189080 | JGI IMG/M metagenome (GOLD analysis project Ga0265292, IMG submission 189080) | Leachate microbial communities from a municipal landfill in Southern Ontario, Canada - Leachate well 296A | ecosystem: Engineered > Solid waste > Landfill > Unclassified | place: Canada...
ATTGCTTCCGATCAGATGTGCTCCTAACAATTCACCATGCTTTGAGTCGAAGATGAGCTTCACAAATCCATCCTTTTCTCCGGCGGCACTGGCTTTTCCGGAGGCTGTAAAAGGAAACTTGCCTACCTTGATTTTTCCATTTTCTATCAGTACACCGGCAGATTCAAGCCCAAGATTTTCCAGATTTGGAGTTACCCCGACTGCCGAAAGAACTATTTCTGCCTCTTTGATTTCAATACCTTTTTTGGTTTTGATGGAAACCAGACAGATTTCACCCTTGATCTCAATCGATTCCACTGAGGATTCGGTTATGATTTTAATTCCGGCTTTTTTGAGCGAACGGGCCAGTGCCTTTGAAACTTCCTCATCTTCAAGTGGAACAATTTCCGGCAAAAACTCAACCAGGGTAACATCGGTTCCCATACTATTATAAAAGGATGCCAATTCAGTGCCTATCGCGCCCGATCCCACTACCACCATCGAAACCGGCAATTTTTCAAGCGCCAGAGCATCACGATACCCGATAATTTTCTTTCCATCCTGTTTCAGATTTGGCAGTTCCTTCGATCTGGCTCCGGTAGCCAGGATAATGTTCCGGGCTTCATAAACCGTTTCTACACCTGAATTATCTGTGACAGTGACCTTACCTGAACCGGCAAGTTTTCCGGATCCCTGGATCACTTCTATCTTGTTTTTCTTTAACAGAAATTGAACACCCTTGCTCATTCCTTCGGCGACCGACCTGCTCCTGCCAATAATCCCGCCGAAATCCGGTTTTACCGTCCCTTCAACAATAACGCCATAATCGGATGCATGCTTCACATAATCAAAAACTTGTGCGGATTTCAGTAATGATTTGGTTGGTATACAACCCCAATTCAAACAAATACCCCCCAGTTCAGCTTTCTCTATAACAGCAGTTTTAAGACCGAGCTGTGAGGCCCTGATGGCTGCAACATATCCTCCCGGTCCGCTGCCTACCACTATCAAATCGTAATTCATGAGATTTCAAATTAAAAACCTGTAAAAGTACAGCCAATTATTGTATTTTTCATGTTGAATCATATCCGAATTGTTATGAAAAACTTTCGCTTCACCCGCATCCTTTTGATCATCGTTGCAGTTCTGGCAGTTGCTTATGCTGTTTGCCCTCAATACCTGCGAAAAGCGTTGATCTATCAACAGGCTGATATTGATGATTATACCATTTTTGATAATCGAGTGGTGGCGGCTGGAAATTATGAGCCATGGGCCGAATCCCCCGGCTTTAACCAAAAAAACATACCCGATGCATACACACAGCAATTTGAAAAGTATAAGACGGTGGCCTTTCTGGTTGTAAAGGGTCAAAAGATCCTGTTTGAGAAATATTGGGATGGCTATTCTTCTGATTCGAAATCGAACTCCTTTTCAATGGCCAAATCAATTATATCCCTGCTAGTCGGAATTGCACTGGATGAAGGATATATTCAAAGTGTTGATCAGCCAATCGGGGATTTTCTTCCAGAATTCAAAGAAGGCGATAAGGCTAAGGTCACCATCCGCCATCTGCTCGAAATGAGTTCGGGCCTGAGCTGGGATGAGGCTTATTCAAGTGCGTTCTCTATGACAACAAAAGGATACTATGGCAAAGATCTGCCCGGATTGGTTCTGAATCAGACTGTCCAGCGCGAACCCGGAAAGTTCTATGACTATAAAAGCGGTAATACCCAACTGCTGGCCATAATCCTTGAAAGCGCAATACATCAAAAGGTTAGTTCGTATGCCTCAGAAAAATTGTGGAAACCGATGGGGGCTCAGCATGATGCTCTTTGGTCAATCGATCAACCCAATGGTGTAGAAAAAGCATACTGCTGTTTTAATACGGACGTCAGGGATTTTGCGCGGTTTGGCCAGCTCATTCTCAACCATGGCAAATGGAACGAAAAGCAATTGGTGTCGGAATCCTATCTTAACCAGGCGCTTACCCCGGTCAGTCATCTGATCGATGAGAATGGCAAAAATGTAGACTATTATGGCTGGCAATGGTGGTTAATGAAATACCGGGGCTACCAGGTTTATTATATGAGAGGAATAAATGGCCAGTATGTCATCGTTGTCCCGGAACTGAACACCGTCATCGTGCGATTGGGGCACAAACGTTCAACCGAACGGATAGCTGGCACTCCGGCTGATTTCTTCACCTGGATCGATGCCGGCCTGGAGCTCGCCGGATCATAATTTCGTAGGGGCGGAGCCATGCTCCGTCCGTTCACCCCTGCGATATTCCTCAATTAATTTAATTGCTCCCTGGAAAGAAGTCATCCGGCCTTCCATCACCTTCTTTTCAACATCTTTTATTCGCCTGGCAATATGCGGATCACGATAGAAACCATCCAGAAGCTGTTCCTGAATGGTTGTGTACAACCAGTGCCCCGATTGTTCCATGCGTCGTTTTTCAAGAAATCCATTGGCATTAACGTGATCGAAATAGTCAGAGAATATACCCAACAGGGTATCCAGTCCCCGGTTTTCGCGGGCAGAAACGGCGATTACCTTTGGCGACCAGCCACTTTCAGCCGGAGGAAACAGATGAAGGGCATTCCGGTATTCCATGCATGCCAGATCAGAAGCTCTGACATTATCTCCATCAGCTTTAGTAATCGCAATAGTATCAGCCATTTCCATTATACCCCGCTTGATACCTTGTAATTCGTCACCGGCTCCGGCCAACATCAGCAGCAGGAAAAAATCAACCATGGAATGCACGGCGGTTTCGGACTGGCCCACGCCAACTGTTTCAATAAATACCACATCGAATCCTGCCGCCTCGCAAAGAATCATGGTTTCCCTGGTTTTACGGGCAACGCCTCCCAGCGAGCCTGCCGCAGGAGAAGGCCGGATAAAAGCATTCGGGTCATTACTCAAATTTTCCATCCTGGTTTTGTCTCCCAGAATACTTCCTTTTGATCTTTCACTGCTGGGGTCAATAGCCAGTACAGCAAGCCTTTTTCCCTGTCTGGTCAGATAGCTTCCAAGTACTTCGATAAATGAACTTTTCCCGACTCCGGGAACGCCGGTGATACCAATCCTGATGGACCGGCCGGAATGAGGTAAACAACCAGTTATTATCTCCTGTGCAATATTTGCATGGTCGGGCCGATGGCTTTCAATCAGGGTAATTCCCCGGCTCAGAACCGTCCGGTTACCCGCAAGAATCCCATCAACATATTCTTTTGCTAAAAGTATCGTCTTCCTTTTCCTGATGAAGCGCTGTGCTGCTTTCGGATCAACCGACGGTGGCTGATCGATGCCTGAATTAACCCTCAGAGCAGAATCTAATGTTTGATTGGGCTGATTCTGATCTTCCATACTATTTGCCGGTGGATTCAACATTTCCGATGAAACGTAATACCAGGATTGATTGTAACGGATCATTTACGATCAAGGTTACTGTTTGGAATTGCTTGCCGATTTTCCCACGGCTGTCAAAAGTGCATTTTAACGTTGTAGATTCGCCGCCTTTGATTTCGTATTTGTCAGGTTTTGAAGCAGTACACCCGCAGGTGGTTGATATTTTTCGAATGATTAAGGGATCCTTACCTTCATTCTTCAGTATGAAGTCATGAGCAACCGGTTGTCCTGGAGTTATCGTACCGAAATTAAATGATTCCTCATCCAGCTTTGCCCTTGGAGCCATTAGCTTCTGCTCAGGGGTCCACTTGCTGAAATCCTCATTTATCGTTGCACTAACGGCCAGCATATTGTCCTGGATAAGAACTCCGTTCAATTTAAACATGACCCGGCTCAGTACAAATCCCCAGTCATTAATCTTCTTGCCGTCAAATGCCACATAAATCAGCCCTCTCTTTTTCGGTTCCAGCGAAGGTGGCGCCACCGTGAAGGAAAGATGCGCAGGGGCATCGGAAATGGATACATTCAGGACTGAGTCGCTGTCGTTAAAAATCTGGACCGTATCAACCTTGATCTGAGAATTCAGAACCGTTTGCATCGAAACATGATTGGTTGCCAACCGCAGGTTCCCTATCTTAATCGGAAAATCATCGGCTACCGTTTTGGGTTTCGGACTTACCAATCCGACAATATAAAGAACAACCGTTGATTCCCGGGCATTGGTTTTTACTGCGATGTTTTTACGAAAAGCCCCGGGTCTGCCAAGCGGGTCAAAGGTGACTTTTACTGTTCCGGTACCGCCCGGAGGTATCGGCTCCTTGCTCCATTCAGGGATAGTGCACCCGCAGGTAGAAGTAATGTCATTTATAATAAGGGGCTGACTACCATTGTTGGTGAAACTAAAAACATGAGTTTTTAATCCGTTAAGTTCGTTGATATTGCCGAAATTGAAACTTGTTTTATCAAAAGTTATGGAAGGTTCGGTAAACTGGGCATAATTATTGTAAAATTGACCTCCCATAATAACCAAACAAAGAGCTATTATCAATCGTTTCATATTATCAGAATTAGTAAGAGTAAAACAAATCAAAATTAATAATTTCAACCGTCAATTAGCGATGGGTAGAATTACAAGGATATTATTGGGATTACTCATGGTAATCATTTTCCTGACCGGCCATCCGGCCAGGGCTCAGTTCTATAATGGACTCAATATGAGCTTTGGGAAGAACCGCATTCAATATCCAAAGTCGGAAGTGCTCGAAAGTGAGTTCTTCGCATCTTTTTACCGGTTTGACCGTTATGACGTATATTTCTATCCCAAAGGAAAGGAACTGGCCGAATATGTGAGCCGGTTTGCCTACCGTGAATTGACCAGGCTTGAGAATTTCTTCGAATATTCCTTGTCCAAACGAATCATATTCCTGGTGTATAACCGGTTGTCAGATTACCGGCAAAGCAATATTGGCCTGGTTTCGGGTAAAGATGAAACCAACATCGGCGGGGTAACCCGTATTCTCGACAATAAAGTTTTTCTTTATTTTGAGGGAGATTACCGCAAATTCGATCAGCAGATGCTGGCTGCAATTACCGAAGTGATCATGCAGGAGATGCTTTATGGAGGCACCATGCGCGACCGTCTGGCCAGTTCAACCCTGCTGAACCTGCCGGAGTGGTATTATAACGGACTAATCTCCTTCCTGTCAAAAGGCTGGGATGTTGAAACGGAAAACCGGGTTAAAGATGGCATCCTATCCGGACGATTCGATAAATTCAATCGCCTGGAAGGTCAGGATGCGGTTTATGCAGGCCATTCCATCTGGTATTTTATTTCAGAGACTTTCGGGAAGTCAGTCATTCCGACGATAGTCTATTTTACAAGAATCAACAGAAATATCTCATCCGGATTTCTTAACGTCCTGGGTACTACCCTTAATGCGCTCAGTTATGAATGGCTTCACTTTTATAAAACCAGATATGCAGAAGTCGCGCATCAGGGAGATATCCCGGATTCGCAACTGGTTAAATTGAAAAACCGAAAAGGAACCGAGTTCCTCAGAGCCAGAATCAGTCCCGACGGGCGTTATATTGCTTATACATCAAACAGTGAGGGACAAATCCGTGTTAATCTGTATGATGTTCAAACCAATAGATCGAAAAAAATCTATCAAACAGGTGCAAAACTGGGTCAGATCGAAGACTATTCATTCCCCGCTCTGGCCTGGCACCCCTCCTCAGGACTGCTGGCCATGATTATGGAATATAAAGGCAAAATCCGATATAGCCTTTATCCGCTTGATACCCGAAAATGGGAACATCAGGATATCAAGCAATATGATAAAATTCTCAATTTTTCTTATTCTGATGACGGATTGAACCTGGTATTATCAGGGGTGATCAATGGCCAGTCGGACATCTTTGTCTACAACCTTGTTGCCAATACTACCGAACGCCTTACAAACGACCGGGCAGATGATTTTTCCCCAAGGTTTATTGATAAATCCTCCAGAATAATATTTACCAGCAACCGGAAGGATCTTTCACTGGAGGAGCAGAAGGACAAACAGTTACAACAACAGAATCTGGATGTATTCATCTATGATTATACCGCTAAGTCTGATCATCTGACACGATTGGCCGAAGATGAATATGTCGACCGGTTCCAGCCCGACCGGCTGGCAGATAATAAATACTACTATCTGGGGGATGATAATGGCCTGCGAAACAGATATATGGCTGAATATGACAGTGCAATCATTTCAATTGATACAACAATACACTATTCATTTAGTACCAAATCCACCCCATTAACCAATTATGGCCGCAATATCCTTGATCAGTCATTCTCGAAGTCAACAAACGAATTCTCATCATTGATTTACTCCAACGGGAAATATAAGCTGGCCAGGGGAACACTTAATCAATCTTTACCGGCACAAGCTTTGCCGATTACTGCTTTCCGTACCAAATTGTCACGTGATCTTGCCCGCCAGGATAGCATCAGGGCTGCTGCTTCGTCTGCCGCTCCCGCTCCGGTTACTCCTTTCTTACCCCATCGTCCGCTGACTCTTACACCCGATACCCTTGCACAAAAAACCGGTATTAACATCAATAATTATGTTTTTGAGGCAGAAAGAAATGCCCCGGCTTCAACAGCAAGGCCCCAAAGAATATCCGACCCGGGTTTGAAAGATCCGGTGACCGGCCGGGTTTTCGATTTTCCACCCTTGAGAATTTATCAACCAGCTTTCTATATAAACTATCTGGCTTCTCAGGTCGATTTTACCTTCCTGAACTCTTCCTATCAGTCATTTACCGGTGGGGCTGTTTATTATAACCCCGGATTCAACATGTTATTCAAAGTAGGTACGCAGGATCTTTTTGAAGATTATAAACTCATCGGAGGTGTTCGGTTTGGGGCTGATTTTGAGAGCAATGAATATATGCTAAGCTTTGAAAACCTGAAAAAGCGACTGGATAAGGAGATCATTTTTCACCGGCAGGTTTATCAGACTCCCACCCAGGATTATTCTTCTATTGTCAAGGCAACAACTCAGGAACTCTTTTACCTTTTGAAATATCCTTTCAGCCAGGTAAATGCTCTGAAAGCTACCCTGAATGGCCGTATCGATAATTATAGCTTTCTTTCGACCGACCAGCAGAATATGAATAAGAAGGGGATTACAAAATACTGGGCCGGATTCAAGCTTGAATATATTTTTGATAATACCAGGATGATCACCCTTAACCTTTATGAGGGTATGAGGTACAAAGTATTCGGTGAGTATTATCAACAAGTTAACGGGAATTGGTCCGATGTTTTTATTGTCGGGGCCGATGTCCGGTATTACCAGCCAATTCACCGGACTCTGATCTGGGCTAACCGGTTTGCCGCGAGCACTTCGTTTGGAGGAAGCCGGTTGATCTATTACCTTGGTGGGGTAGATAACTGGACCAACCTATCCCGGACTGTTCCAACATTCGACAGCAGTATGCCGATAGATACCACGCAAAACTTTGTATATCAGACTCTTGCTACCAACATGAGAGGATTTTCACAGAATATCCGAAACGGTAATAGTTTCGCTGTCTTTAATTCTGAACTTCGTTGGCCGGTTTTCAGGTATTTTGCAAATAAACCGATCAACTTCGATTTTCTTAATAATTTACAGATTGTCGGCTTTTTTGATATTGGCACTGCCTGGAGCGGACCAACACCCTGGGATAAAAGAAATCACCTGAACCGTGAAGTCATCAAAAACGGACCTTTGGTTATTGTGATCGATAAAGGCAATGAACCGATTGTCTCGGGTTTTGGTTTTGGCCTCCGGAGCCGGCTGCTGGGTTATTTCGTAAGGGCGGATTGGGCCTGGGGAATTGAGAATCATGTAATCCTGCCAAGAATTTTTTATCTGTCGCTTAGCCTGGATTTTTAACAAATCAATATGATGAAACCGGATACAATCAAAAGCCTGGCGAACCAGCTCTCTGATGAAATCAAAACCATTCGCCGAACTCTCCACGCGAATCCGGAGTTGTCATTTAAAGAGTATGAAACGGCAGGATTTATTGAAAGAACTCTCAACGGATGGGGGGTCAGCCATGAACGAATCGCCAATACCGGGATTACCGGACTGATTGAGGGATCGGAGAGCGGTAAGTACCTTGTTTTGCGGGCCGACATTGATGCTTTGCCAATTGTTGAAACGAATACCTGCGATTACCGGTCGAAAAATGCCGGCGTCATGCATGCGTGCGGACATGATGTCCATACTGCCGCGCTTCTGGGAGCCATTAGGATTATTTCATCACTCAGGAATGATTGGAACGGTCGCATCCGGTTTATCTTTCAGCCAGCGGAGGAGGTTCTTCCCGGTGGAGCGCAAAAAATTCTGGAATCGGGTTTGCTCGATCATCCTGAGCCTGATTTTATTATCGCCCAACATGTTTATCCCGAATTACCCGCAGGTATGTTCGGCTTTCGTGAAGGGCCATATATGGCATCAACAGATGAGATCTATATGGAAATTAAGGGAATTGGCGGTCATGGTGCATTGCCGCACAAACTCATTGATCCTGTGTTGATTGCCAGTCATCTCGTGGTTAGCCTGCAGCAAATTGTCAGCCGTAGAATACCTGCTGATATCCCGGCAGTCCTGTCATTCGGTAAATTCGATGCCCCTGGTTCTACCAACGTCATTCCTCCAACAGTAAAACTCGAGGGCACTTTTCGGATAATGGACGAAAACTGGCGGCTAATTGCTTTGGACGAAATACTAAGAATGGCAAGCGGCATTGTCTCCTCAATGGGGGCTATGCTTGACTGCCGTATCGTTCCGGGATACCCTGCCCTTAAGAATAATCCTGAACTCACCCGTGTTTTAAAAAACCTGGCCGTCAGTTATGCCGGACCAGATCAGATCGCCACATTGCCTTTACGGATGACCGGTGAAGACTTCTCCCGCTATGCACAACGGTTCCCGGCTGTTTTCTACCGTTTAGGAACCGGGGGCGGAAATTTCAATAACCCTGTTCATCATCCTGAATTTGACGTAGATGAATCTGCCCTCACCCATGGTATGGGAATGATGGCATGGCTGGCGGTACAGGCCTGCTCGTGCCCCGAAGTACCTCCCCCCGCCCCATAGCCGTCAACCTAAGGGATTTTTCTGCTACAAAAGCAAGGTTGGAAGTTAAAAGGTTGAGATTCCAATTCAGAATTCCGAATTCCGAGTTGGAGATTCAGGTTACTATGAAGGTGTATTTCTACTTCACAAATACTTGAATCTAATTATTCGGAACTCGGAATTCTGAATTCGAATCTCTGACTTCAAACTTCTCCTTCAGAAAGTCAATTAACTCCTTAGGTTGACGGCTATGGGGCAGGGGGAGGTACCTACAGTAACCCTTGGATCCTTACCCGCAATGCATCCAGGTCTTCTGCCGACGGAACATATTTTATCTTTTCGGTGGCAACCACTTCAAATCCCGACTCGGTCATCGTGGTGGCAATATCCTCAATCTGTTTAGGACCCCAGCCATAGGATCCGAACACAATGGATTTCCGGTTTTTGGGTGCTAACCCCAACAGATAGGTAAGGAATGCGGCCATGGTCGGCAACATTCGCCCGTTCAAAGTAGGAGAGCCTATGCAAATATATTCAGAATCAATTACTTCTGTCATGATATCTGAAATGTGGTTGTATTGTAAACTCAACAGGGAAGTAACATAACCGCTTTGCTCAAAAGCGTCCTGAATAGCCAATGCCATCGCCTCCGTGGAGTGCCACATGGTGTCATAAACAATCAGTGCCTTTTTGCGGGTTTCATTGCTGGCCCAGCTTGTATAACCGCTGATGATTTCTTTAACATGCTTTCGCCAGATGATCCCATGGCTATTGGCAATGATTTCAATGTCAATGTCTTTAATTCCGACCAGAACCTTTTGAACCTGTTTGGAGTATGGAAGCACAATATTTGCATAGTACTTTCGTGCTTCCAACATGGTAATATCCAAAGGATATTCATCGTCAAAGCGCTCCGACGAAGCCAGATGTTGTCCAAATGCGTCATTGGAAAACAGGATCTTGCCCTCAGGCATATAGACCACCATATTATCCGGCCAGTGAACCATCGGAGTCAGAATGAAATGGAGGTTTCTTTTTCCCAGGTTCAGAACCGTCCCTGATTCCATGGGTTTAAAATTCCAATTCTCCTTATAGTGTTCACGCAAACCGGTTTCTCCTTTGGGTGAACAGAAGAGGGCCGCCTTCGGGGCTATCTTCATAATCTCCGGCAGACCGCCGGAATGGTCCATCTCCACATGATTGCATACTACATAATCAATTTTCGATGGATCAACCACCGAACGGATCCTTTCAAGCATTTCACCTGTCAGATATGATTTAACCGTATCGATCAGGGTGATTTTCTCATCAATGATCAGATAGGCATTATAGGTTGTTCCCCGCTGAGTCAGGTAGCCATGAAAGCTCCTGAGATTCCAGTCAATCCCTCCAACCCAGTAAACTCCTTCCTTAACTTTTACTGCCTTCATAGTTGTCAGTTGTCTATTGTCAGTTGTCGGTTAACTGATAACCGATAACTGATAACCAGAAATTAATGTCATAGTTAAACTCTGCACCAATTATTGAGCGGCTGCTTTCGTTGAATCCACAAATACCCTGGTTGCGAGTTCCCGGTCGAGCATGAGCAAACCATAACCATTGTCGCCGATCATTTTCAACTGTACAAGAATCTGCTCAGCATTAGCCTCCTCTTCAACCTGTTCGGCTATAAACCACTGAAGCATACTGTTTGTGGCATGGTCTTTTTCCTCTATAGCAATATTTGCAAGGTTATTGATCAGTGCAGTTACATGCTGCTCATGTTTCAAAGTCTCACTAAATATGTCAATGGCATTTTTCCAATCAATCTGCACTGCTGCAATGGGTTTCAGGCTTACCTGGCCTCCACGGGAATGAACATAATCGAAGAATTTAATGGCATGGGTAACTTCTTCCTGCCACTGGATTTTCATCCAATTAGCAAAACCGCGCAGGTTCTGCCTTTCAAAATAAGCGGACATCGACAGATACAGATATGCTGACCAGATCTCAGCATTAATTTGTTCATCGATAGCGGGTTGCATTTTTTTACCTATCATAGCTCTTCTCCTGAATGTTTAGTTTTAACAAAGTTGAGAATAATTAGTTTAAGGATGGTACTTCGACCCGGATAGAATTTCTTTCGCACTGGTTATACCGATAAGATCCTTAAGATTAATGCCGGAAGCCTTCACATAGCTGCTTACAATACGATAACCAATCCAGACGCCCACCCTTCCGGGTGACTCATTCCCGAAATCACGGGTGAATGGAGCCTCCTCGATAAATTTCCTGATAGACAACCGTTCGGTTGAAAAGAGTATCTTCTGTTCAGCCAGATATTTCCACATCGCCTTTTCCTGGACACGGCACCAGCTCAATTGTTCTTCCGTATAATGAAACAATTTTTCATCACTGAGTTTGGGTAATAACTTACTGGTAATATAGTATACCTTGCCTTCGTAAATCATCCGGTCGAGAAATCCTCCATCTGTTGCCGGCCCTGGTAATTCGCTATATAGCCAGGCTCTCACTGCGTCAGCAGGCAAATTGTCCGGATTCATATTTTTCCGGATATATACAGGTATTCCTAAGCCCTGATAAAATGGACTATCAGAGCCCAGATAATTATCAACCCCAATTCCCAGGCACCCCGGTAAAGTGATGAATGATTGATTGAAACCCGAAATAAACGTGATCAGATAATCGGGACGTTTATTTCCGGTAAGAGTAGCCCAGCGACCCAATGCACCATCAATTTCCCGGCAGCTCTCCTGATATAAACCGGCCGATTTGTCTGCCTCGGAATATACGCGCCTGATCAATGAATCACCGACAAATCTCTCCAGTTGCCCGGCGTATCCGGGAAGGCTATCCGGGCCAATTCTGATAACTTCTTCATTGAAAATCCTGAAAAATGGAACTAAATTGTTGTGATTAAAATGGATACTATCGGATAAGCTGGCAGGGGATATCGTGAAAACCAGTTTTTCAAACCTGATCAGTGAACCGTGACCTGTTTTTTTCTGGCGGTCACAGGCAACGGTTCCGATAACTATGATTAGGATAAGAATGCCTATTTTTGACTGTAAGATTAATGGGTTTGTCTTCATAACTTTACTGATCAATACTAATGCCGATGACAAAACGTTAAAACTACTGAAAATCTTGCGATGCATATGAAAACAAAAGTCTTTCTGGCAGCAATAGCCCTCTTTTTTGGCTCCACCTTGCTGCATGCACAGCATTCTGACCGACGGGTAAGTTTTGCTTTCAGCCTCCAGCCCCATCTTAACTGGATACACGCGGATGAAGCCTTTCTTAGCAAAGGACCAGTCAGGCTGGGTATTGAGGGCGGATTGCGGATGGATTATAAATTCGAGCGGTTCTATGCTTTATCCTTCGGGGTGAACCTGAACCAAACCGGAGGTAATATAGTATATAAAGAAGCCCTGTACCTGGATCGGATTCACGGTCTGGATACCTTGCAGCCTGGCACAATGGTCACTTATCGCCTTCAATATGTGGAGGTTCCGGTAGCATTGAAGTTTATAATGCCCGAAATCGGTTATTCAACCTGGTTTACTGAAATCGGCGTGGATCCGATGTTTAATACTCTTGCATTCATTAATGCAACCGATAATAACATTGAAAAAGAGCCTTTCCAGCAAGGTGTCGGCAAATTTAATCTTGCCTGGCATGCCGGACTGGGATTGAATTACTCACTTGGAGGCAGCATCAGTCTGCAATTTGCCATTGTTTACAAGAATACTTTTCTGGATGTAACCAGGGAGAATGATATCCGGAAGGCTGATAATGCCCGGATCAACCAGGTTGGATTAAAAATGGGTATAGTATTTTGATTTATGAAAATCGCCATAGCACAGTTAAACTTCCGGATTGCTGATTTTGAAGGCAATCTGAATCTAATGAGGGATGCCATTAAAAAGGCTGAAAAAGAAGCAGTTGATCTGATTATTTTTTCCGAATTGTCAATTTGCGGCTACCCTCCTCTGGATTTGCTTGAACAACGCGATTTTATTGACCGGTGCGGGGAAAGCATCCGGCTTCTGACCGATTGTACATCCAAAGTTGCCGTCATTGTTGGTAGTCCCGCCATCAACCCTAATGAAAAGGGTAAGAAATTATACAATGCAGCATATCTTTTGGCCAACAAGGAGATTTTGGCTGTCCGGCACAAAACGCTTCTACCTACCTATGACATTTTTGATGAATATCGTTATTTTGAGCCAAATTCTGAATTTAATATCGTTGAATTTAAGGGATTAAAGATTGCTTTAACCATTTGTGAAGACATCTGGGATGATCAACCTATAGAGAATGCATTTTCCAGATCCCGCTTATATACGGTATCACCGATGGATTTTTTAACCAGGTACCAGCCCGACATTATGATTAATATCTCGGCTAGCCCTTTTGCGGCTAACAGGATAAATGCCCGGGAAGAAGTGCTGCGTCAAAATGTAAGCAAATATGGCATACCATTATTTTATTGCAACCAGGTTGGAGCAAATACCGAATTGATTTTTGACGGATTCTCAATGGTCCTTGACCGGCACGGAATGATAGTCGATCGGTTTACACCTTTTGCAGAAGAGGTCAGGTCATATGTCGTTGAGAATTTAACGAACCCGCCTGATGCCTGGACGTCTGCAGTTGAAATCAATCTCAGCGAGGAATACCGGATAGAAATGATGCATAAAGCACTGGTTTTCGGTATAAAAGACTATTTTTCGAAGATGGGTTTCAAACGGGCAGTTTTAGGGCTTTCCGGAGGAATGGATTCTGCTCTCACACTGGTTCTTGCAGTCGAAGCTCTTGGCGCAGAAAATGTTTTGCCGGTTCTCATGCCGTCGCGCTTTTCATCTGATCATTCGATTACCGATTCCATTGAGCTTGCCAATAACCTCGGAGTTAAATGGAGCCGCATCCCGGTGGATCCGATGATGGAATCCTTTCTTGAACAACTTAAACCTGAATTTCTTGGTCTTCCTGAAGATGTAACTGAAGAGAATCTGCAGGCAAGGATACGGGGAGTCATTCTGATGGCTTTGGCTAATAAGCTGAATATGATTTTGTTGAATACTTCCAACAAGAGTGAGGCTGCTGTAGGGTATGCCACTTTATATGGAGACATGAATGGCGGTTTATCTGTTCTGGGTGATGTTTACAAGACCGATGTTTACGCGATTGCCCGTTATTTAAACAGGTACGGGGAAATTATACCACGCAATATATATATAAAGGCACCATCAGCTGAATTACGGCCCGGACAAAAAGACAGCGACTCACTACCGGAATATAATGTGCTGGATCCGATTCTTTACCGGTATATCGAAATGAAAGAGCCGGTGGCAACCATAGTCAGTAACGGATTTCAAAGAGAGGTGGTTGAAAAGGTCATTTCGCTTGTCAATAGGAGCGAATACAAACGGTTCCAATCGCCCCCGATCCTCCGTGTATCCTCCAAAGCCTTTGGGATGGGCCGCCGTATGCCCATTGTAGCCAAATATTAGCACAACCCTCAACCTATCAACCTATCAACCTATCAACCTATCAACCTATCAACCTATCAACTTCTTCATAAAAATATTTGGTTGGTATTGTTAATGTCGTTATTTTAGCGGAATTATGGGGATTGCTATATCCTCGTAAAAAAGAGTATGAAATTAACTTTAACTTTAATTATTAATTTTTATTTAACATTATGAGTAAACACCTACGTTTCGGAAGGCTGTTCAGTTTGTTAGCGA
>Ga0265292_1002109_pt1 | contig 14772 bp, 12 predicted proteins | sample Munlanlewell296A_FD_189080 | JGI IMG/M metagenome (GOLD analysis project Ga0265292, IMG submission 189080) | Leachate microbial communities from a municipal landfill in Southern Ontario, Canada - Leachate well 296A | ecosystem: Engineered > Solid waste > Landfill > Unclassified | place: Canada...
TAATAGTCAATAAATCCACAGTCCCCGTAGGAACAGGAGACCTGGTAAAAAGAATAATAGAAAAAAACAAAAAAAATCATGAAAAATTTGACGTAGTTTCCAACCCCGAATTCCTGCGGGAAGGAACTGCAATAACAGACACGCTGTATCCTGACAGGATAGTTATCGGCGCCCCGTCAAAGCAGGTTGCAATGATACTTCTTGAACTCTATGCAACTCTCGAAAGACCAATGATTATAACTGATGTTTACAGTGCAGAGATGATTAAATACGCATCTAACTCTTTTCTTGCCCTGAAGATATCCTATATCAATTCTATTGCAGACCTCTGTGAAAAAACAGGCGCCAATGTTGTAGATGTGGCAAAGGGGATGGGACTTGATTCCAGGATAGGAAGGAACTTTCTTGACCCGGGACTTGGATATGGCGGCTCCTGCTTTCCAAAGGATGTTGACTCTTTCATCAACATTGCACAAAAATACGGGTCAAGCTTTGATATCCTGAAAGCTGCAGTCAAAGTGAATAAGGAGCGGGTCAATACTTTTGCAAACAAAATCAGAAAAACACTCGGGACCTTTGAGGGAAAAACCATAGGATTGCTTGGGCTTGCCTTCAAACCCGACACTGACGACATAAGGGAAGCAAAATCCATTGAGCTTCTCGATATCTTTCTAAAAGAGAAGGCCGTGGTAAGGGCTTACGACCCTGTGGCAATGGAAAATACAAAAAAGTTATTCCCGCAGGTTACATACTGCGAAAGCTCTTATGAAGTTGCCGAAGGGTGCGACTGCCTTGTAATTGTGACGGAATGGAGGGAGTTCAAACAACTGAACCTGGAAAAAATAAAGCATTCCATGAAAAGTCCTGTTATATTCGACGGCAGGAACATCTATGATCCTGAGCGGAAGAAAAAGATGGGGTTCCAGTACTACAGCATAGGAAGACAGAATGCCATTTAGCATGACCGGATACAGCGAGGCTGCTATTCGCAAAAACAATGTAAAAATAGATGTTACTATAAAATCTTTAAATCACAGATTCCTTGAAATTGCTTCTCTCAAAATTCCTGAGCTGCTAAAACCCATAGAAAAAGAAATATCACGAATACTCAAAAGCTATTTCTCCAGAGGAAGATTTGAACTTTCATTCAATGTCGACTTGGCAGACAAAACAACAGAAAAAAATGTGGAAGTGGACTGGAGTGCGGCCAAAGCGTATTTCGGGGCTTTGAAACAAATAAAAGATAATCTTAAAATAAACGGGGATATTTCCCTCTCCGACATTGCATCAAATCCTGCTCTCTTCATCTACAGCGAGAGAAAACCAGAATATAACAACATTGACAAACTTGGCATAGAGGCTCTCCATAAAGCTGCAAAAAAACTGAAAACATCAAGACAAAAAGAAGGCGCTTCCCTTGTTTCAGACATCAACAAAAGAATGACGCTGGTAACGGCAAAAGTTGAGGGAATAAAGAAACTCGCAGCGCATATGCCTAAGGGATATTCAGAGAGGATGAAGAAAAGATTAAAAAATTTAAATGATCACAGAGATGTACCTGAAGAAAAAATAGCTGAACTCATTGCAATTGCAGCAGACCGGTCTGATATATCTGAGGAGCTTTCAAGATTAAAAATCCACATAGACCACTTCCGTGAGATTCTTAAATCAAAAGTGGATGTAGGGAAAAAACTTGATTTTTATATTCAGGAAATAAACAGGGAAGTAAATACAATTGGATCGAAGGCAATAAATGCTTTGATTACAGAGAATGTGGTATCAATAAAGGGAGAGCTTGAAAAGATAAGGGAGCAGGTTCAAAACATTGAGTAAGCCTGGAATAAATGGATACCTATCTAATAAATGTCGGGTTCAACAATATGGTGGTTTCATCGAGAATAATCGCCATAGTATCACCGGCATCAAGCCCCATTAAAAGACTTAAAGAAGATTCTAAGAACAGCGGCAAACTGGTTGATATAACACAGGGCAGAAAGACCCGCTCGATAATAATAATGGACAGCGGTCATGTAATACTTTGCGCCCTCCATCCAGAGACCATATCGCAGAGAATAAATGACATCGATAAAAAAGAAAAAGATTAACATCAAGAAACTTTTTTCACATGAAAAAGGTCTGCTGATAATAGTGTCTGCGCCATCAGGTTCAGGGAAAACCACGATATTAAACCATATCATAAGCAAGATACCTCAAACAAAATATTCAATATCCTATACAACAAGAATTAAAAGACCCGGAGAAAAAGAAGGGAAGCACTATCATTTCATAGACAACGATGCTTTTTCAAAAAAAATAAAACAGGGATTTTTTCTTGAGTGGGCAAGAGTTTATGACAATTGCTATGGAACTTCAAAACAAGACATCTCAAAACTCATATCAAAGGGATATGATGTAATAATGGACCTTGATACAAAAGGCGCATGTAACGTAAAAAAACTTTTTGGGAACGCAGTGCTTATATTTCTTCTTCCACCTTCAATAAATGAACTTAATAAAAGGCTTAAATCCCGCAACAGTGACAGCCCCGAGGAAATAAAGAAACGGATCGGGATGGCAATGAATGAGATTTCTCATATACCTGAATACGATTATGTTGTCATAAATGACAGCCTTACCCATGCAGTATCAGCTATAAAATCCATTATAATCTCAGAAAAGAAAAAGGTCTCACGCATCTTGAAATGAGAGAAGAAGCGAACAAAAAGAAAATAATACTTGCCTCTTCTTCTCCGAGGAGAATTTCTCTTTTAAAAAACCTCATTCCTGAATGCAGCAATATAAGTGTTGATATTAATGAAGAACCACGTAAAGCAGAACTTCCGCGAAATTTCGTAAAAAGAATCTCCCTTGAAAAAGCCAGTGCTGCTGCAAAAATCTATAAAAATGGAATAATAATTGCCGCGGACACGGCTGTTGTAATAGGTGGATTAATTCTGGGAAAGCCGGCAACTAAGAAAAGAGCCGGGGAAATGCTGAGACTTCTTTCAGGAAAAACGCACAAAGTAATGACAGGGATATCAGTCATTGATTCAGAAACCGGGAAGAGTCATTCCGCATGCGTTGTTACTAAAGTAATTATGACAAAACTTACAGACAATGAAATAAAATGGTATATTAAGAGCGGAGAACCTTTCGACAAGGCAGGAGGATATGGCATACAGGGAATAGCTTCTCTCTTTATCGAAAGGATAGACGGTGATTACTTTAACGTTGTAGGGCTTCCCGTTTTTACCTTAAGAAAATTGCTTGAAAAGTTTGGCATTGACCTTATAAAGATAGCAGCGAGAAAAAAGCAGCAATGAACCAGAAAAAAAAGGGCGGGCAAAGAGAAAAAAAATCTGACAGTAGAAATAGCTCAAATAGCCGGATTACATTTGAGGTAAAAGTAATCCCCCGTTCTTCGAGAAGAGAAGTTATAATTGAAGGTGGAAACAGAATAAAGGTAAAAGTCAATGCACCGCCCGTTGAAGGAGAGGCAAATGATGAGTGCATAAAGGCAATATATGATTATTTCCATCTTAGACATAAAAATCAGATTGAGATAATGAGCGGTAAAAGCAGCAGGAACAAGGTAATCAGGATCTCAGAATTAAACAGCAGTGAAGCTGCGGAAATTAATAACCTACTTAAAGGATGAATGAAAAAATGATACGTCCGGTTTTTTGGGAAAAAGGTAAAGTAAAATTGCTTGACCAGACAAAACTTCCTCTAAAGGAATGCTATGTAAGCTGCTCGACCATAGAAGAGGTGGCAAAAGCAATAGAAACAATGATTGTAAGAGGAGCTCCTGCCATAGGAGTAACTGCAGCAATGGGAGTAGCGATTGCCGCAAAGAATGCAAAAGGTAAGACACGCTCTGCTTTTCAAAAAGAGATTGGCATTGCCATTAAAAGACTTGCAAAAACCCGGCCCACAGCAGTTAATCTTTTCTGGGCTCTTAACAAAATGGAAAAGGTACTTGAAGAAAGTCTTCCAGAGGAAACAGTGGAAGGGCTGCGTAATAGGCTCATCTCTGAAGCAAAAAGAATATGCGATGAGGATATTGAAATCAACATGACAATGGGAAATAAGGGACAGCACCTTTTCAAAAGCGGGGACACAGTCCTTACTCACTGCAATGCCGGCGCCCTTGCTACAGCAGGATTTGGAACTGCCCTCGGAGTTATAAGGGCTGCCATAAAGGAAGGTAAAAAAATAAGTGTCTATGCGGATGAGACGAGGCCCTTCCTCCAGGGATCAAGGCTTACGGCGTGGGAACTTAAAAAAGACGGCATACCTGTTACGCTTATCACCGACAACATGGCAGGCTATATGTTTAGTCTCGGTTTAATAAACAAGGTAATAGTAGGCGCAGACAGGATTGCGGCAAACGGAGATGTCGCAAATAAGATAGGAACCTATTCTGTAGCCCTCCTTGCCCATCATCACCATGTTCCTTTCTATGTTGCCGCACCTATATCAACTATAGATATCACAAAAAAGAGCGGCGCTGAAATTCCCATTGAGGAAAGAAACAGCGAAGAGGTTACATCAATTCAGGGGCGCATACTGGCTCCTAAGGGGATAAATGTAAAAAACCCTGCCTTTGATATTACACCATCAAAATATGTAAAGGCCATAATAACAGAGCGTGGAGTACTAAAAGCTCCATATAAGGAAAGCATAAGACGTGCATTTAAAAAAGGTAAATAAATGAACATATTTTTTCAGAAAATGATAAGGGCATCAAAACTCGACCGGACACTTTTCCAGGAGGTTGAAGCCGATGAGGGTTCAACTATGCAGGCCGTGCTTATAATGCTTTTTAGCAGCGTATGCGCAGGGGCGGGGCTCGCTTTATCCGGTATTTTATCAAATGAAGAATTATATGCCATTCTTTCCATAGGGATGTTTGCTTCCATCGCAGGGTGGTTCATGTGGTCATTTATAGTCTATATACTTGGGACAACGTTGTTTAAGAGCCCAAAAACTTCAGCAACTTACCTGAAGCTCATGAGGACAGTAGGTTTTTCTGCGTCTCCCGGTATATTGCGGTTATTGATATTTATTCCCGGAATCGGAATTTTCATAGATATCGGCGTACAGATCTGGTCGCTTGCAGCTTCAGTTATTGCTTTGCAGCAGTCTCTTGATCTTTCTGTTGCAAAAGCAACAGGGCTTTGCATATCGGGCTGGATAATCTATGCTGTGTTCCTCATAGGCATCTTCCAGACGCTTGGCATACCTTTACTTCCCCAAATGCCAGGGGCACCAATCCAGGCAGTAAAATAATTAATTTGATTCATCATCATATCTTGACGCACAGTTGACATTTTACTAAAGACATATTTATGAAAATACCATTAATACTTTCTCCGCTTGATTCTGAGCATGAAGTGGCTGAGCTTGCAAAGCTCGGTGCAAAAGAATTTTATTGTGGGATAATCCCGGAAGAGTGGGAAATAAAATACTCCCCTTCATCTATAGACAGAAGACCTAAGGGGAAAGCTCATTTCCCTACATGGGAGTCCCTCCAAAAGGCGGTGTCGATAGCCCATGACAACGGAGCTAAAATTAATCTTACGATAAATGAACATTACTACTCTCTTGAGCAGTACCCTATCATTGAAAGTTTCATAGAAAATGCCTTAACTGCCAAAGTCGATGCACTGATTATTTCTGATCCTGCGCTTTTGCTTTTTATAGCGGAAAAAAACTTTCCCATAGAAACACATTTAAGTACAGGAGGCGTATGTCTTAATATAAACACGGCACTCTTTTTCAAAGATCTTGGCGTAAAAAGAATAATCCTGCCGCGCCATTTGAACATAGATGAGATAAAAAAGATTACATCCGCTTCGACGGGTGTTGAATTTGAAACTTTCATCTTCAATTCACGCTGTGTAAATGTTGACGGACTATGTACCTTCCAGCATGGTCTGTCTGGAAAGAAGGTAGAATATTTTTATAAAAATGCATGTATGCTCCCTTTTAATGTCCAGGCTTTTACAAAAAGAGAAGTTGAACCTGATAAAAAACAAAATGCCATAAAGAAACAGCGCATCTGGGAAAGGGTTCATATAGATGATCTTCCCTGCGGCGCCTGCTCGATCTACGATTTTTCAGAGCTGGGCATAAAGGCTTTAAAAATAGTTGGCAGGGGAAACGAAAGCGAAAGGAAAAAGAATGATGTCAAATTCCTTTCTACATTGCTTTCCATGCTTTCAAATGAAACAGATAAAAAAACCTTCCGCATAGAAGCAAAAAAACTCTACAACAAAACTTATGACAGAGAATGCCGTTATCACATGTGCTATTATCCTGAAGTGATGGAAAGTTAATATGGAGTTTTGCTTTTATATATCAAAAACTGATCTGCTCTCAAAGTTTGATGAAAGCTGTAATCGCATATATTTCGGCGCTGAGTTCTGCGAAAGGCTTATTCCTGAAGTGCAGGACATTGAAAAGGTAAAAGAGTTTACTCTCTTAAGAGGTCTTGAATTTTCTCTTATGACTCCTTACTGCACTGACAATGGAATTGAAAAACTAAAAAAATTATTCACATTTATTGCTGCTAATTTTGACAGAGCTGAAGTCATTGTCAATGACTGGGGGGTATTGAATGTCCTTAAGGAAAACTTTCCTACCCTTACACCTGTGCTTGGCAGGCTTATGACAAAAATGAAAAGGGACCCGCGGCTAATCCCGCTGCTCCCAGTAATAAACCAGGGAAGCCGCGATTACTATTCGTCAACTAACCTCAATCTTCCATGGTACAGGAAGTTTCTTCATCTACAGGGAATAAGAAGGGTTGAGCTTGATAATCCATACCAGAAAATAATATCTGAAAACCTGCCAAAGGATTTAAGCATATCTCTTTATATGCCTTTTGCTTATATTTCTACTACAAGGTTCTGTCTTGCTGCCGGGTGCGAGAAAGAAGAAAATGAATTCAAAGCCGGCATAACCCCATGCAGCAAGGAGTGCGACAATTATACATTCCTTCTTCAGAGCCCCGGAATGCCTGTACCATTAATCAGACGGGGAAACACCATCTTCATGAAAAAGGACTCTGTCCCAGACAATCTCTCCGAATGTTCGATTGACCGCATAGTATTGCAGCCCGAAATCCCGTTCTAAGTTTTTCAAAGAAATTTCATATCGAGCATCACTAGTTCCTGCGGGTGGAGCTTCAAACAGAAAAATCAGAAAAATAAACAGCGATTAAATTGAGAGGGGAGGGCTGCACCAGAGCGCATGAAGTTTTAAGCGAAGTGCAGACCGCCCCATCTCTTTATATTCTCAAAAGCTTCTATAACTATTCCTCTATTTCCTCAATCTCCCCCTCAAGCTCAAGGTATATCTGTTTCATTTTCTCTATTTCTTCGTCGCTCGCCTTCCACATCCCCCGCTGGTATGCCTCCATCAAACGCTTCATAGTGTCTTCAACAGACCAGATGTTCTCCTTCATCATTTTTTTTCTCATATCTTCATCGAAAAGATATTTTTCAGCCACCTGGCTGTAAACCCATGTGTCAACAGACTTGGTAGTGGCAGACCATCCAACGAGGTTCTGCAAGCGCTCGTTTATATTAGACACGCCGCGGTAACCGCTCTCCACCATCCCCTTCATCCATTGAGGATTAAGTATGCGCGTCCTTGCCTCAAGCTTCACCTGGCTCTGGATGTCGCGCGTCTCTATCCGCTTCCTTGTTGTATCAGGCACAACAGTGATAACCTGTCTTTTTGCTGTTCCAGGCCGCTTTTTTCTTATCGTGTCAACAGCCATTGAAAGCCCGCCAAGGAATTCGTAGTAATGATCAAGATCTGTTATCCCTCTCTCGTCTGTGTCGCGCACCTGTGAGACTATCTCCACTGTACTCAATACTTCTTCAAATGCAGCGACACTCGATACCCCCTGGAATGTGTCGCCATAAATGTGGCTCATGTTAGTAAGGTGCATCTTAGAAATCTCATCTTCGTTTTCCCACTCAGATGTCTCAATCAGGTTTGTAACATCGGTGGCATATTTTTCACCCGATGGCCCGAAGATCCTCGATGCTGCCAATTTTTCTGCATCTTCCGATGGAACTCCTTTTTTGATAAGCGCCTCTTTAATCATCTGGCAATGCTTCCGGATGAAATTCTTCTCAGGGGGCTCAGGAAGTCTTGTGACTAGACGGAATGCCTGGTCAACAAACCTTAATGTCTCCGGCAGTGTGTCGCGGAATATTCCGGAAATCTCAACCGCCACATCAAGGCGCGGTCTGCCAAGCTCTTCCAAAGGTATAGGTGCTATTGCCACTATCTGACCGATGTATGACCTTATTGGTCTTACTCCGAGGAGTGCAAATATCTCGCCCACTGTTTCACCCTGGGTCCTCATGGTTTCAAGCCCCCAGAGCACGACACCAACGGTTTCAGGATACCCGTCAGTATTATTCATTTCTTTGTATGAGTTTATGACCTGCTGTGCCACTGTTGCCCCTCTTTCACATGCGAGGGTCGTAGGAATAAGCTGAGGATTGAACTGGTACATGTTGCGTCCAGTTGGAATTACATTGGGGTCACGCACAGGGTCACCGCCTACTCCGGAACTTACAAACTCCCCGCAGAGATAGCGCATAAGCTGGTCTATCTCGCGGTTGTTTCCAAGCATTCCTGCAATTTTTCTTCCATACTCAAGGCTTTCCTCGAGAGATTTGAGATCATCTTTTGATAGGCTGTTCTTTATAAATTTATTTATCCATTTTTTTAAAGGTTGCGTTGTGCTCAAACTATAGCGGATCATTTCCCGTGCCTGTCTATCTATCTCATCTATTGCAGCTCCCATAAGAATACCACCCGACAAGACTTTTGCAGGAGTTAGTAGTCCTTCATCCCAGTCAATCCCTTTTGCATGTCCAATGATCTTTGGAACAGAGTTTATATTCCCGCGGTCATACCGTAAAATTCCTGCCACATATTCTTCAAGATCTTCACCCTTTAGCGAACGGCCAAGTATGTGGTCTCCCTTTGGCATGAGATTCCCTTTAAGTTCAAAGATGCGCCCGTAAAGCTGGTCTATATCAATCGTATCAGCTTCAATCTCGGCGAGATTCTGTTCCTTTGCCATTTCAAGGATACGTTCAAGCGCCTGCTCAGCGCGCGATGCGCTTGTCTGCTTCAGCGAATAGTAGTTCTGGATCTCACCTTCAAGCTCGAGAGTCCTCTCATATAGTTTTGAATTTATAAGCGGCGGTGTCATATGGCTTAAAAGTGCGGCGCATATCCTTCTTCTTGCTATCATCCCCTCTGCAATCCCGCTTGCAAGATAGATATAAATGTTAACGAGATTGCCAATCAATATGTCAGGAAAACAGGTTTCAGACATGGCCATCTGCTTGCCAGGAAGGAATTCAAGTGTTCCATGAGTCCCAAGGTGTATAACTGCATCAGCTCCGTATTCACGCTCTATCCATCTGTAAAAGGCAAGATACTGGTGGTGCGGCGGAAGGGCCTGGTCGTGTGTGAGCTTAGAGGTGTCCTCGTGATAACCTCGGGCCGGCTGAAAACCTACAAAAACATTTCCGAAATGAAGACCCGGAATGTAAAAATTATTATCATCCGCCATTATTTTACCCGGTGCTTTCCCCCATTCAGAATTCATCCTATCCCTGCATAGCTCAGGGAGTTCATTAAACCATGGAATATATTTTTCTGCCGGTACTTTTATACAATGCTCTTTTACTTTTGTGAGTGTTGCCCAGTTCGCCTGGTTGATAAGATTCTTATTGTTGATAAGCCTTAGGAATTCATGCCGCGTCTTAGGGAATCCATGCACATCGTAGCCCTCTTTCTGCATCCGCTCGAGTATGGCTATCAAGCTCTCGGGCGTGCTAAGGCTCGCAGCAATTCCTACACGGTCTTTTCCAGGAGGATAGTTATAAAGGATTATGGCAATTTTTTTATCCTTGTTCTTCTTGTGTTGCAGATTTACCCAGTTTGCAATGCGGGAAGATGCGCGCTCAACTCTTTCTTCTATTGGAATACTGACTCTTACAGGACGCTCTGGTGTTCCTTCCTCTTTACGGGCGGAAATAACCCTCCCTTCAATCAAACCGTCAAGCTCAGGAAGGGAAAGCGACAGTGTGGTTTCTATGGGGGTTAGCCCTGCAGGCGATTCCATCCATTCTTCAAGACTTGAAAGAGTAAGCGGCAATGCCTTTATGAGCGGTACATTCATTTTTTCGCAGAAGGCAAGGCATTTTTCATAATCCCCGCCTAAAGGTCCCCCTTCAAGCCTGAAATTTAGCGTGCTTACCATGATATCTATTGCACTTTTATCTCCATCCATGAAAAACCCGCTCATCGCCCTGAACGCATTTGAAGCCCCGCATGCCGCAGGAAGCACTCCTACTCCTTTTTTTTCAAGATGATCTATCAACATTCCCACATCAGCATTGTCATTGACAATGACAGTGTCGTTGTTAGTGAGAAGCCCTACAAGACTGAGCTTCCCCTTTCCATCCTTAAAACCCTTTTCATTAACGTAGCCGCGGTACCATTTGAGATAATCCGCAGTCGAATAAAACCGTGCAGGAGCTTTAGGATGATAAATGAATTCCGTAGGCTCAATGCGCGGCTCCCCGAAGGTCACATCATAGTCAAAGTACTCCTTCAGGACGAAAAGGAACATATTCATAAAATTCTCGTCCCCACCGCTGTTGCAGTATTTGTAGATTCTGACATAGTTTCCGGCATCCCTCCATTTTCCGAAACGGAGAACTTTGAGAAGCATGTCCATCCTGTCAAAAAGAGTGCGGAATTCCCGCCTTGTCTCTCCTGAAGAAACAAGCCTCTGGAGGAACCCCAAAGCCTTTGATATTTTTGAATCCTTGGCAGAGCCCAGATAGTCTTTAAAATTAAATTTCCCCAGTGTTGTAAGGGCCATTGCCTGCGGAGTACCGGAAAGGATAATGATACTTTTTCCTTCACCAAATTTTTTTACCATCTCCAATGGTTCACCTTCAAAGATCATGGAGGTAAGGATTACATCCGCTTTCTTTATGCTCTCCTCGATGCGTTTCAACTGCTGAGGCGACATCCTCATCCGTCTGAAATGTAGAAAATATTCGAGTTTGACCTCTCCATTAAAGAGCTCATCCAGTTTTTTTGCCGCATAGGCAAGGGAATGGGCAAAGGCATGGTTTCCTACTATGAAGGTAAATTGCATATAATTACCATCTCCTTTTCTATGAGTTTTCAAGAATTTGAAGAATATTATTTTACATTAACCTGTGAGTCAATGGGTCTTATTTTTCTTGTCCTTTTATTGCACTATTTCAAGTTTACTTATGTCATGTGACCACTAAGATTAAATTTCAAATTAAATGCTTAAATGATTGTTATATTTTTTAAATATGCTATAAAGCATTTTGAATAAATGGTAATCTGTTTTGACAGGCCTCATAGGCGGATTGAAAGAGAAGGATAATTCCTCTCTAATTTCATCTTCATAATGGATCTTCCATTCAAGTATTCTTCTTTAAAAATTTGCGCCTGGTAGAAGTTCAATTGATTTATAAAGGGATTTTGATATGATAGCGTCACAGAAGCGAAAAAAAGGAAACGCATTATGACAACAAATGTTTTTGAAAAATTAGTAATAGGGGATCTTGTAGCAGATATCCCAATAATTCAGGGAGGAATGGGAATAGGAGTATCCCTTTCCAAGCTTTCATCTGCGGTGGCAAATGAGGGAGCAATCGGTGTTATTGCTGCAGCAGGGATAGGAATGAACGAACCTGATTTCGCAACCAACTTCTTAGAAGCAAATATCAGGGCGCTTAGAAACGAAATAAGAAAAGCCCGTGAATTAACAAAAGGAATTTTAAGCGTAAATATTATGGTTGCCCTTTCAAACTTCGCAGATATGGCGAGGACTGCCATTGAAGAGGGAATAGACATTATCTTTTCAGGCGCAGGACTTCCGTTGAACCTGCCAGGATTTCTTAAAGACGGGTGTAAAACCAAGCTTGTTCCCATAGTTTCCTCGGCAAGGGCGACAGCTCTTATCGCAAAAAGATGGGCGGAAAAACATAACTACATTCCCGATGCCATAGTTGTTGAGGGACCACTTGCAGGCGGCCATCTTGGTTTCAAGACTGAACAGATAGATGACCCCCAGTATGAACTTGAAAAAATTATCCCGGAAGTCATAAAAGAAGTCAGGGCTCTGGAAAAAAAGTACAACAAGCGGATCCCGGTAATTGCTGCAGGAGGCATTTATACAGGAGAAGATATATACAAATTCATTCAATTGGGCGCTGACGCCGTACAGATGGCAACACGCTTTGTCACTACTCACGAGTGCGATGCATCTTTAAAATTCAAACAGGCTTATATTGATTCAACTGAAGAGGACATAGTAATAATCAAAAGTCCAGTGGGACTTCCAGCAAGGGCAATAAAGAACAAGTTTATAGAAGAGGTCATTCAAGGGAAAAAAATCCCCTATAAATGCCCTTATCATTGCATCATTACCTGTGATTATAAGAACAGTCCCTACTGCATCTGCATGGTACTAATAAATGCACAGAGGGGATATCTTAATCATGGATGTGCATTTGCCGGTCACAACGCTTACAGGACAACGGAAATAGTTTCAGTCAAGGAGCTCATCAACTCCCTGAAAGAAGAGTACGAGCAAGCCGCATCAGAAGAGCGCCAGCATGCCGCAAAGTAAATCTCCTGTGCGGCACCATTCCATCGAGGAAGTAAAACCCGTCATGAAAGTATTGGGATTCAACGAAATTACCATTTCACGGGAAATAAGAAAAGCCATAGAAGACATGGGGTTTGAAGAGGCAACACCTATTCAGGCGCAATCAATCCCAGTTCTCCTTCAAGGGAAAGATGTCATAGGCCAGGCGCAGACCGGCACCGGCAAGACCGCTGCTTTCGGAATACCAATACTGGAGATGGTTGAATCTGAATCAAAAAAAACCCAGGCGATCATACTCTGTCCAACCAGGGAATTGGCAGTCCAGGTTGCGGAAGAAATGAAAAAGATAGCACGCTATAAAAAAGGAATCGAGATTCTTCCTATTTATGGCGGCCAGCCTATAGACCGCCAGATAAAGGGATTAAAGAGAGGCGTGCAGATAATTATCGGGACTCCGGGGCGAGTCATGGACCACATGGAGCGCCGCACTCTCAAATTGGAGAACGTTAAGATAGTCGTCCTTGATGAAGCTGATGAGATGCTCGACATGGGATTCAGGGAAGACATAGAAACGATACTTAAAAAAGTGCCTGCCGAAAGACAGACGGTTCTTTTCTCTGCAACCATGCCAAAGTCTATCCTAGATTTAACACACAGATTTCAAAAGAACCCGCAGTTCATCAAGGTTGTGCACAAAGAACTGACCGTACCGAGCATAGAGCAGTTCTACCTTGAGGTAAAAGAGCATTCAAAGGCTGAAATACTTGCACGTCTCATAGATGCCTATAATCTCAAGCTTTCTCTCGTATTCTGCAATACCAAGAGAAAGGTGGATGAACTTGCAGCAAGTCTCCAGGCAAGGGGTTATTCAGCAGAGGGTCTCCACGGCGACATGAACCAGTCTCAAAGAGACAGGGTTATGGCCAAATTCAGAAAAGGGATTGTTGAAATCCTCGTTGCAACTGACGTGGCAGCACGCGGGATTGATGTGGAAGACATAGAAGCGGTCTTCAACTACGATGTGCCGCAGGATGAAGAATATTATGTGCACAGGATAGGGAGGACCGGACGCGCAGGAAAAACAGGGCGCGCATTCACATTGGCTGTGGGGAGAGATACTTATAAGATAAGAGACATACAGAAGTACGCAAACACCAAGATAAAGTCCTTAAAGGTACCGTCAGTGACCGATGTGGAAGAAAGAAAAACCGGAAAGTTGCTTGAGCAGGTAAAAAATACAATCAACGAAGGTCATCTTGGGAAATATGTCCACTTAGTAGAAGGACTTCTGGAGGAGGACTACACTTCTCTCGATGTTGCAGCAGGCCTGCTTAAAGTTCTTATGGGTGAAGAAAACAAAGAAAAACCACGTCCATCATCGCGGGAAGAAAAATTTGGTGATACAGGAGCTTCTCATGGAATGGTAAGACTTTTTATAAATGCAGGAAAAAACCAGAAGGTACGTCCTGGTGATATTTTAGGAAGCATTGCAGGTGAAACAGGAATCCCCGGAGAAGAAGTAGGCGCAATTGATATCTACGATAAATTTTCCTTTGTCGAAGTTCCCGAAGAATATGCAAATGATGTAATCTCAGGTATGAAAGGGAAACAGATAAAGGGAACAAAAGTCAGTATTGAACCCGCAGGCAATAGATAAAATTCTTTAGTAATTTTCAAACAGCCCAGAAATTCAGATAGAACCCATTATTTAGATTTTTCCAAATAAAAGACCCCTCAATATTGTTTATAATATTGAAGGGTCTTTCGTTAAACGGGAGCGACGGGATTCGAACCCGCGACCTCCGACGTGACAGGCCGGCGTTCTAAACCAGCTGAACTACGCCCCCTGAAAAATAATAATGCGTTTACTTAAACTACATTTAACAAAAAGTCAATTGCAGCCTTCTTGCGGATGCAAGATTTACCATCAGATAAGGAAGCAATCGGTGAGCAACCCGGAGCATACAGAATCCAAGCGTCGCGTGAAACCAGCAACTTAACACTTCATGCCCGAAAAATTCTTTTGCTTCTAAAAATACTACTTTATTACCAATGGGCAGGACAGG
>Ga0265292_1002110_pt1 | contig 14771 bp, 21 predicted proteins | sample Munlanlewell296A_FD_189080 | JGI IMG/M metagenome (GOLD analysis project Ga0265292, IMG submission 189080) | Leachate microbial communities from a municipal landfill in Southern Ontario, Canada - Leachate well 296A | ecosystem: Engineered > Solid waste > Landfill > Unclassified | place: Canada...
TAATAATGCACCATAAAAATAGAAAAGTTATTATTGTCTCGGATAATTTTACAGCACATACTTCTAGATTAGTCAGAGGATTTGTAGAAAGTAACAAAAACAGATTTGCCCTTTATTATTTGCCTTCGTATGCTCCCGATTTAAATCCTGATGAACATGTTTGGTGCTATCTGAAATCTAATGAATTAAAGACTCATCAAGCTCAAAATACTGATGAGTTAAAAAAACTGGTGAAAAGAAAAATGTTAAGTATCCAAAAGAAAAAAGAAATTATTCATTCTTTTTTTAGCTCCATAATGTAACTTAATCTACGCAGTTATCTATAATTAAACACATTTAAAATAATCAAGCACTAATTTTCTTTAAAGACATATTTAAATAACAAGTTCAACTAAGAACAATATGGAAAAAGCTGAAGCCATTTTACTCCTTGTTTTTGTTTTGTTAATATTTGCTTTTGGTTATTATTTTGTATATAAAAATTCCTGTGAACCAACCACTCAGTGTAGTCTTCCTTCAACCAACAGAACCTGCACTTCTTATAATGACTGTTTTTCGGGATCTGTTCGTGGTAATTGTGATTTAAAAACATTCAAGTGTGTAAACTTGATTCTTGAAGGAGACGAAGAAGATTGCTTAAAAGCTAATGGAACATGGTATGAAAAAAAGTGTTAATTATAAATAATATAAAAAATACACATTTAAATAATATATTTAATTAACAATAATATGAAAAAGAGGAAGAATATTCGGAAGAATAGAAAATTAAAAAAACTTGAAAATGAATTTGTATCCTTTGGCAATAGAAAAAGAGTCTTCTGGCCAATCACTTTCGCAACAATTTTCCTAAGTTTAATAAGCATTCCTCTAATTCTCCTGGATGAAACTATGCTAAGACGTTTTCTTGTAGTCTGGATATTGGAAATTATTTATATAGGAATGTATGTGAAATGGGGAGAAAAGAAGGAGAAAAAGAAAAAGCATTTAAGAAAGAATTGAACATTAAAACCGACTTATATTGAATAACTTCTTATGTTTCTTTAATTCATTGTGGTCATTTTTGTGCGATTTCTTAAATTCTTCAATAGAATATATTTTATCTCCCTTCAAATGGATTACTCCGTTTTTTGGAATTTTACTTAAATGAGTAAATATGTTAACAATTTTGCCATTACGGACAATCAAATGAGTACATCCTTCAACTATTTTAGTCATACAATTGAGATAATATAATGAATATATAAATATTTTCCCCTCTCCCAATAAAATATTCAGTTAATTATAAAACAATCGATTGTGACAATTAATGAAATATAATATTATAATCACAATATATGGTTTTACTAATATAATTATTTTTTAGAATACTTTTATTTTTTATTTTCAATCTCCTCACCCAACAATCCCGACTAACTCTCCAATATCATCAATTTCAAAATCAGCTCCGCTCTTTCCTTTTGCTGGAGGGTTTTCTACTCCGTACTTCGCAAAACATGTCTTCATTCCAATCTTCTTAGGTGTGGTAATATCTCTTTCTATTCTGTCTCCTACCATTAAAACCTCTTCTGGTTTCATATTCAGTTGTCTTAATGCTGAATTAAATGGAATAGGATAAATCTTTTGTTTTTTGACATCCCCTTTAGTTACAACCACATCAAAAAAGCCATCGATTTTCATCGTAATTAATCTCATCCAAGCTTGCATGCTCGGAGCATCACTTATAATGCCCAACTTGTATTTTTTCTTTAAAGCAGTCAAAACGGGAATTACTCCAGCATAAGGGACAAGATAAGTTTCTCTAACTTTTCTGTAAGCAATAATTCCCGAAGCTACAATTCTATAATCAACTTTTCCTTTTAGTTTCTTTAGAAGTTTCTGGAATATCTTCTGATATTCCATTCCATATTTATCATAAATTTCATAAATTTCTTTCATAACTTCTTCTTTTTTCATGTCCAATCCAGCGGAAATCATCGCTTCAACAGCAGCTTCACAGCTCTTCTTCTTCATATGCATAAAATCTATGAGGGTGTTATCAATATCAAATAGAATTGCTTTTATCATTTTTCTCTCCTTTTTATTTTCATAATCTCTAAAGCATCAACAAAAACAATTGCTCTTTTCATAAAAACCTCCAGAAATATTGAATAGGAAACCCGGCATTCCTCCGAAGAGTCATACCGGGGACTTAAAGTATGAAATACATTTTTATTAATTAAACAATGTTTATAAATGTTTATTTTAGATTTTTTTCTCATTTCATTCTCTCTCAGTTTTATTCCTCCAAAACTATCAATTTTCATAATTTATTAAAGAATTGTTCTATTTAATATTTATTATATCTCTTTCTTTTCCTTCCTTATTCTCATTTTCCTTCACACCACTCGCAACTCTTCACAGGGCATTCACTTCCTAATAATTTTATTGCATTGTTAAATATACTTTCAGCATTCTTCACATCAATTTTCATCTTTTTTAATGTTGTATCAAATATTATTTCCCCTGTTTCTGTAACTTCCTTGGGTATATAGAACGACAAGAAAGGATAGTTTTTATTTATTTGTATAATTAAGGTAAATTATAAAAACTTTGTTTTAATGAATATTAAATGAACAAGAACTATAATGAAGAATTAAAAGAGTTAATTGGGAAATACAAGGAAAAAGGTTTTGAATGGGGAAAACCAATCGATTATCTTGAATTTAGAAATGGGTGTTCTAAAGAAGAAATGGAAAAGGAGATTTTAGATTGTAAAAATATAGAATTTGTTGAAAAGCAAAAAGAACAAGGAGAAGATAGATATAAACTATATTTTGTTTATGATTTTAAAAGGGGAAGAGTTTATGTATTAAAGTTTACAAATAAAATAAGAGTAATTACAGTATACCCTTTAGGCAAACAAACCCTCAAAAACTATAAAAGAAAGTTTAAAAAAGTCTAAACTCATTTAATAACCATGGCAATAAAAGTACATTATGATGAAGAAGATGATATCTTTACTGTTTATAACGATGAGCATAAACCTTCAGAAACAATTGAATTTTCAGAATATTTAAATTTTGATATAAACAAAAAGAAGGGTCTCGTAGGAATTGAAATATTTTATGCAAGCGAGTTCTTTTCTGCCCTGAATAACCTAATTACTAAGAGAATATTAGAATCTGCAAAAGATATCACTGTTGAATGCAATAATTATAGAAATAATTGGTTTATTAGCCTAATCTTTGATTATGAGGGGCATAAACTAAAAGTTCAAATGCCCCCTTTAAGAAAATCAGACTATACAAGTCCATTAATAGCAAGTTGTAATTAATATTTTATTTCTTAATTAAAAAAGAGATTTAAGTTTATTTTATTTTTCCTTTTTCCCTCGCACCACTCGCAACTTCCAAAACAAAATTTAATCTATATAAAACCCTTCCCCCTTCCTCTTGCTCAAAGACAATATAAAATCCTTTACAATCCTCACATTATCTTTTATATTCCTGTCAATTTCGTTTATTTTCATTATCCTATTCCTCACTCCCTAATCCAACTTTCTTTAATCTTATATTTAATCTTAAAATCATTGAAAATCTTTTTAATCTTTAGAACTTCCTGCGAAGGGGTGAGAATAACATTTGAGCCTAATTTCAAGCCATTAATCTCTTTTAAAAATCCTCCCTGTTCATATTCTTTTTTTCCTCTTTTCAGGTTGTATCCAAACATCTTTCTTATAAACTTCATTTTTTCTTTTCTTTTTAGATTGCTTAAAGAATAATAGAACAAATAATTATGCTCTGATTTTTCAGGCATAAGTTTATACTGCCCATAAAGAATAATTCCCGAGCTTGCTATTTCATCCCTCAGATTTTTCCAAGTTTCATCTTCCAAACTCCCGACAATAAAATTTATAGGAAATTTAACCTTTTTCAACCCCCAGGTTTTTTCTGACTTAATTTCAAAACTTTTTAGCATTTTTCTCAACTCTTGCTCTAATTCTTCATCCTTCTCTTTCACATTAAAAAACAAATCAATATCGCTTTTTTTATCAAAACTCTTTTTAGCAACAGAACCAAAGAGGATAATCTCCTTAATTTTCTTGGAAATCTCATTCTCAAAAACAAGTGTCAGGAAATCATAAATATATGCAATTTCCTTCATTTTTTCTCCATCTCTGATTCTATCAAGTTTTTTAATTCAAACAGATTTTTTACAGCAGAGTTCACAATATCTGCTTCTTTTTCTTTTCCATAGCATAGTTTATTTCTGTAACTTTCCTGATTCACAAGCAGATTAAGAATCTTACTTTTATTTGGGAAATCAATATTAAAAGCATTTTCTGCCATTTTCAAAGAGGAAAAATACCTGTGATTTAAATTTAAGCCGGGCTCAACAACATTTTTTTTATGGAGAAAAACAGCGAGAAGATTAACTGCAGCTTCAGAAGCAGAAAACCCTATAATCTTTTGCCTTTCTACAAGCAAATCAGCTTTTATTTTTTCATTTATATCATCCAAGAATTCTTTTACTATTTTTTTATGCTCTTCAATTGTGGTCATAATCTGTTAAAAACAATACCATTTAAATACTTTTCTGTGATTGGTCACATATTTTATGTTATAAGTAACATACTTTCTTATTTACTCCTCCCCATCTCCCTTCCTCTTGCTCAAACTCAATCTAAAATCCTTTACAATATCCACAGCATCCCTAATCTCTCCTTTTATTTCCCCTTTTATAATTTTGCTACTTAATCGGGGATAGCAAATCATAGAACATTCTTCATACACCCCTAAATCTTTCATCAATTTAATAAATTTTGCCTTTTTTTCATCGTCTTCTGGAAGAACTATTCTATCAAATTCTTTTACAGAACATTTTTTATTTGAACCATAAACAATATCAATTCCAAATTGCTTTGCATATTTAATTAATTTTTCTTTAAATTCATCTTCTTTTTCTTTAAGTTCTGTAAGCTTTGTTTTTATATCAGAGAATTCATCAACTAATTGCACCCCTTCATCTTTTTTAAATTCTTTAATAGTTTCTAATTTATCAATGTCAAATTCGTGTTTAAAACTCGGACATTGCTCTTTGTAAACACAATAATCACATAATCCAGATTGTTTTCTTGGGAAATTGCCCTCTTTTGTTGCTTTTTCTATTTCTTTAATTGTATTTATTACATTTTCTTGAAGTTCTTTCAGTTGCGCATCTGTTCTTTCTGAAACAGCGTCTTTATTGAAAGCCAGCATGTGCCATATTAATTTAACACTTTTTACATCTTTGAATTTGTCTTTAACCCATATAGAGTACATTGCTAATTGTCTATCAGAATCAGCTTCTTCTTGATCTTTCATTCTGGAATTTGTTTTATAATCACAGACATAATAGTTCCCTTTGTCATCGCATCCTAATTTGTCAATTCTAACATGCCATTGGTTTCCATCTGAAAGAGTCATTCTGTCCTGTGTCTCCAACCCTAAAATAGTAATCTGCTCAAACGGATGCATTCTGTCATAATAATCAGACAAGAATTTTTCACCCATTTTTTTGTAATTTGTTGCATCAAGTCCCTCTTTTACAATAAGAATATCATCAGAATATTCTTTTTCCCATAAATCTCTATAAAACTTAATCAAAGTTTCTTTTGAAATTCTCTGTTTGAATTTCTTTCTTTTATATAAATCTTCAAGAGATTGATGAACCATATCCCCCATAAAAGGTTCAATTGTAGTTGGAACATCAACTTCTATTTTGTCAATATAATGAAGTTTATACTGATAAGGACAATTTTCGTATGTAGAAACTCTTGAATGTGAATAAGTTGTCATTTTCTATATAATGCCTTCTTCATGCATAACCCAGCAAAACCCAATTTTTAATCATTTCTATAATCTAACAAATTATTTATTCCACAGAATTAATATTTCCTTCGCCATTAACACTTTCATCATTATTATCCTCTTTATTTCCACCAAATAAATTTCTAAAGAAATTTCCAATAGAATTGCCCACCTTTGCAACAAAACCTTCTTGCCCTACTCCTGGTCCTTCTCCTGGTTCATCTCCAAACTCTAAAGAAGCATCTTTGCATTCAACATCCACTATACATTCCCACCCCTCTCCTGAATCTCCCATTACAGGTTCACCATAACAGTTCTTGCATGTTTTACATTCTTTTTCTTCTGTTCTTATTTCTTTATCATCTATACACGGTCCAGAATACAAATATTCACATTCACTTGCGCATTTTTTACAAACTCTTCCTCCTATTTCACCTTCTTGGCTATTTTGACATCTCATTTCAGGATCAACTTTTGCAACACACTCACTTATGCATTTTTGTTCTTCACTCATTTCGCTTTCATCAGGAGCATCCCCTTTCATATCACATTCTTCTTCGCAAGATATCATATTTTCTTCTTGGCATTCAAAATTAAATTCTTCACACCCCACTTTAACACACTCTTGCATACAAGCTTCTCCTTTGTCTTCAGGCTCAGGTTCTGCCTCTAACCCACATTCAGCCATGCATCCTTCACCATTATTTATCATGCACGCCCTATCTCCGGATTCACATCCAATAGAAGCACAAGTCTGCATACATTGCTGTTGTTCTGTACTCGGACCTCCAAGGTCTTGAGCACCCCCGCTTTCAACAGAACTTCCGATTATTCTTCCAAAAACTTTTCCAAAGAATCCATTTTCTTGAGCTAAAACAAATGGCATAAAAACAAGAATTAATATAAAAAAGATTACAACACTTTTTCTCATATTTAATAAACAAAAAAGTAGTTTAAATATTTTACTCAATAGCTTCCATCCTATTTGAACTCTTCAAATTATTTATAAATGGGATTTTCTTCTATTTTTGATGGACGAAAATCATTTCATGCTTGTATCTCTTGAAGATTCAAAGTCAAAATCTATATCTGAAGTACTTGGAAGTAAAACATGCAAGAAGATAATTACTTATCTTTCTGAAAGAAAAGAAGCAAGTCAGAAAGATTTGTCAGATGCTTTGAGCATTCCAATGAACACCCTTGATTATAATGTAAAAAAACTTCTTGACTCCGGATTTCTTCAAAAAAGAAAAAATTTCTTCTGGAGTAAGAAAGGAAAGAAGATTGTTATGTATGAATTATCAAATAAATCAATTGTTATATCTCCTAAAAAATCCCCTTCTCAAAAATTCAAATCAATTCTTCCAGCATTTATATTTACAGCAGTTGGAACTTTTGCAGTTTGGACATATCAAAGTGTAAAGTCTTCTATTGGAAGTCTGCCAAATTATATTCCAAATTCTGCTTCAGATTCATCAGACATACTTTTATCAAAAGGAGCAGAAATTGCTTCGGCTTCTTCTCCAGTAATAGGAGATTCAACAAATTACATAACTGCTTCAAGCCCAACTCTAATATGGCCTTGGTTTTTAGTTGGAGCACTCTTAATGATATTTGTAATATCAATTATAAATTGGAAAAAGCTGTAAGGAGGTAAATAAAAAAACATGAAAAAAGAAAATAGGAAATTTTCATACATTCAAATAATGAAAAATTTTATTTCAATGGAAGAAAACAAGAAATTTTCAGGTTTTCATTTTATTAAAAATTTAAAATGAAAAAAGAAAACACTGCAATTGTCGTAACATGCATAATTGCTGGAGTGGTTTTGCTAATTGCACTTCTTATTTTAGGTAGAACTGGTTCAATAATTCCTTCTTCAGGAAAGAGCATAACAGTTGAAGGATTGTCAACAGTAAAGGCTTTGCCTGATGTAATTTCAGTATATTTAACTATTGAAACAAAAGGAAAAACGAGTGTTGAAGCAAAAAATGCAAGCACAGTTATTTATGACAATTTAGTTATTGGACTTCTCTTAGAAGGATTTGAAGAAAGCGATATAAAAACAGAAAGTATGAGTGTCTATCCAAATACATATTGGGAAAACGGAAAAGAAAAGACAAATGGTTACAAATCATACCATTATTTGAAAATAGAACTTTCTTCTGAAGAAATTGATAAACTTCCTTCTGTTATAGATGCTGGAGTAAATGCTGGAGCAGGAATAAGTTACATAAACTTTGAATTAAGTCAAGAATCTCAGAATAAATACAAAGCAAAAGCTCTTAAATTAGCTTCGGAAGACGCAACTGTAAAAGCAAATGCTATTGCTTCAGGATTTAATAAAGAAGCAGGAAAACTTATATCGGTTCAAATATCTAACTATGGATATTCTCCTTGGAATGTTTACACTGCAAGAAGTGAGAGTGGGATGGCTGATGAAGATTCTATATCAGCAAAAGCAGCTGCAACAAGCATTCAACCAAGTGAAGAAGAAATAACTGCATCAGTAACTGCAACTTTCAGATTAAGATAAACTTATTTTTATTTTCTTATTTTATCTTTTTCTATTTTAGTTTATAGATTTTTAATTATTTTAGTTAATTTTTAAGAAGAGACTCATTTGTTAAATATGAAGAAATATAATTATTGTGAAAACAAATATTTATTATTATTTAATTGAATAAGGTATTATACTTAACGAATATTTTTTATCTTTGTATGATTAACCAAACAATTTGTTTTTAACCCTTTTACATCTTCAACTGCCATATCTAATTTTTTCATTGCCCATCCTACAAGATAAACTGCACCAAAATAGGGAGCCAACTCCACTAATGCAGGGGTATTAATTATGCCAGAAACTTTTAAAATAAGCCAAATAAAAATTCCTGCAAGAACAACCCATGCAAGAATATCCCAAAAATTAACTCTTTTTTTCATGCTACAAATAAAAGACTTAATCCTTTAATACTTTTCTAATTTATTAATAAAGGGATATTATAATTAATGATAAAACAAGATTGTTATACTTGCAAAATAACATTGAAGTTATAATTAAATGATATAATTTTACTAAGATAATTAAATATAAATTATTTTCTATATTATAGAATTACCCTACTTCCTCTGAACAACAATATTCTTTTTCGTTCTTCCATATTAATTCGCTTCTTCCATTGAATTAATGTGCCTGAACGATAACATTTTTTTTCGTTCTTTTCTCCAAAGTCAATAATTTCTCTTTTCCCGTAATCATATCCTTAACCTTGAACTTTTTCCTCTTGACTTCCTCTGCTCCAACAAATATAACCTGTTTTATATTCCAAGAATTTGCATACTCAAGAGCTTTTGATGGTTTTCCATAAAATATTGAGACGCTGTCCCCCCTTTCCCTCAACAGACCAGCAATTTTAATTGCTTGTTTATCTTCATTTAATGAAACAATAAGGACGCTGTTTTTGTTAAAATTGAAATTTGCTAACATAGAAAGTCTGTCTAATCCAAGGCTAATTCCAGTGCACTGAACCCCATTAAATTCATAACTTCCTCCTCCGCATATAGTCTCTCTCATTTTATCGGTTTTAACTTCAAAAACTGTTCCATTATAATAGCTCAATCCTCTTGAAAGAGAAGGAGAGAATATAGCTTCTACTTTGTAAATATCAATATACTCTTCAAATTCTTTTATTTCATTATAAGAAGCATATTTTGTAAAATAACTTTTCGGTTTTTTGAATATATCAATAATTTTATCAGCCCCATATTTTTTTAGATTCTCTCTAACTTCATTTTCAGGTAATTTATCAATCTTGTCTATTTCTTTTATAACTGCAATTACATTATTTTCGGTAATTCCCTGCTCTTGTATAATTTCATTAAGAAGTTTTCTATTATTAAAATAGATTGCATATTTTATTCCAGTTCTCTCAAGAACTTCTTTTGTAATAGAAAGCACTTCAACCTCATCTCTTATTTTACTTCCAATTATATCTACATCGCACTGAACAAATTGTCTAAATCTGTTTCCAGTAACAGGTTCATCTCTAAAAACCTCTCCAATTTGATATCTCTTGTAAGGCAATTTTTTATTTTGCATTAATCTTTTCAATTGAAATGTAAGTTCATATCTCAAAGCAAGCTCTCTTTCACCTTTATCTTTAAGCTTGAATATATCGCTCACAGCCTCATCCTGCTTATTTTCCCCTTGAACAAATTCTTTATATTCTATAATAGGAGTTTCGGCAGGCTCAAAGCCATATTTTTCAAAAGTATCCACTAATATTTTTCTTATTCCAGCTCTTTTACGAGCTTCTTCTCCTGTATAATCTTTAAATCCTTTTACTGTTTCCATATTTATCTTCTTTTATATCCAAATAGCTTATTATATTTTTCGTGATCACATATTTCAAGAACAAAACAGATTACTTCAACATTATTCCCTTTAATTGTATAAATCATTCTCCAAAAATTAGTCAACTCAACCCTCCAGAGATTTTTAAGATTATATTTTTTTATTAATACCTCAGGAATTTTTTTCTTTTCAATTTGACTTCCGTAGAAAGGATTTTCTTTAATCCATTTAATTTTCTGTTTTATTGAATTAAAAAGTTGTATTTCAAAAGAATTTTTTATACCCTTTTGAATTTGTTCTCCGGAAATTCTGCTTAATTTGTTTAGGGATTTTTCTGCTTCACCTATAATAAATACACCTGTTTTTTTATTCATACTTCCAAACCCTTTGCTTTTAACTTGTCAATTTCTTCCTGAGGAGTCCAAATCCACAAAACACCTTTATCTCCTTGCAAAGCCATCCCTCTATCTTCAAGATAATTCAAAATTAAATTTAAAGTCTGATGCATTATTTTCATAGGAAGTCTTCTTTTAATTTCCTCCTTTGACAACACTATTTCTGCATCCTGCAGAACTTTTTCAACTTCTAAAACTGTTTTTAATGTAGGATAGTGCAAAATATTTTTGCAAGACAATTTATTTAACATATAAAGATATATATTATATAAGTATATATAAATGTTTCGTATCTTTATTTTTTACCATTTAGTTTAGGATCCAATTAAATCAAGCCTTCTTTCAATATATAATCCCAAGGTTTAACACCCAATGCAACAAGTGCTTCTCTGTATGTAATTATAGGCTTTCTATACTTTGCAAAATCATCAATTGCAATCCTTGGACAAGCTAATTCAACAAAAGCATCAACATTATAAAAATTCGTTAATTTATCGGGAGTTAATTCATTCATTGTTATTGTAATTGCTTTCTTCCCCAATTTTTCTATTTTATCAATTAATATTTTGGGAAAACCAAATTTCTGCCCTTGTTTTGTCTCTATTATAATTCCTATTTTTTTAGAATCCTTAAACTTCTCAATAGACATAATTCTCTGCTTTAGAATTTTATCTTTTTCATATTTCATATTCTTTATTTCATTATTATAAACATCAATCAAAAATACGGGTTTATTAACAGAAAGTGCCGCACCCATTGAATGAAAATTATTGCCAATTACAACAAAACATTCAACCTCTTTTTCAATTTCTTTTAATCCAGAATATTGGCATCCAACAATTTGCCCTTCATAAGCAATCATCCCTTTTTTACTTGAAAGCAAAACTTTCTTCCCATTTTCTTTATAGAATTTAATTATATTCTTAACATCATTCAAATGCTGAATAGAATAACTCAATCCTATTTTACTAAAATCTTTCAATTCTTTAAGGGATTTTTTGAGCAATGGAATAAAATTAATTTCATCAATTATAGGAATATAAATAACAGGAAAATTAACTTTTACAAATTCAGAATGCCCGAAATGAACTATTAAATCTGCATTTACCGACTTTGCCTCTTCAACTGCTATAGAACATCCTCCCCAGCATGTTTCACCTGAAAAAACAACTTCAATATTCAAATTTTCAAATATGCTTAATATATCAAAGGCATTTTGCTTTACACCCTCGGGCAATTGAACCAAAACTCTCTTTGGTTTTATTCTCTTCAATTCTCTTATTAATTTTTTATTCTCAAAGTTTAATGTCATTACAATTCAAGAAATAGAGAGTTTTTAGGAGTTTTGGTTTTGAAGAAATAAATTATCTGTGACAGTTTTTTATATTGAACTATATAATAATTGTGAGGCAGTGTTAATAGTAGAACAAAGTTGTGATTTTACCAAGATAATTATGTGGTTTTACAGATATAACTATTATTTCAAGTATATTTCTCTATTTCCCACTCAACCAATTATAAGCAGACTTTGCAGCAATTGCTCCTTGAGCTGAAGAAACAACAACCTGTTTTAGCTTTCCACTTGCAACATCTCCCGCAGCATAAACACCATCAACAGAAGTTTTCATATTTTCATCAACGTGGATGAATTTTTCATCATCCATTTTTAAATTGATATTCTTTGTAAATTCTGCAAGAGGTGTAGAACCAACTTCTATAAAAATTCCATCAATTTTTATATTTTGTTTTTTGTCTTTAGTCATTATTCTAATTTCCTCTACTTTTTCTTTTCCTAATATTTCTAAAGGAAATGAATTATAAAATATTTTAACATTCTTCTTTTTCTTTAGTCTTTCTTTATTTATATTTTCGCATTTGAGTTTTTCTCCTCTATAAATCAAATAAACTTTTTTTGATGTCTCGGAAAGAGCAAGGGCAGAAGTTGTTGCACAATCGCTTCCTCCAACAACCGCAACATCTTTACCTTTAAAGAAAAATGAATCACAAGTTGCACAATAACTCACCCCCTTTCCTAAGAACTCAACTTCTCCAGGAATTTTTAGTTTCTTTCTCTCTGTTCCAGTTGCAATTATTAAAGCTTTACAACTCAATTCCTGCTTTTTTGTTTTTACAATAAATTCTTTTCCAGATTTTTCTTTTTCAATAGAAGAAACTTCATCTATTATGAAATTAACATCATATTTCTTTACTTGTTCATAAAATTTCTTCATAAGCTCAGCTCCAGAACCGCTATATCCAGGCCAATTTTCAATCATTAATATAGAATTAGATGTTCCCCCTATATCTTTAGATACAATTCCAGTTTTCAAACCGCTTCTTGCAGAATATAATCCAGCAGTTAAACCTGCAGGACCTGCACCAATGATTAGTATGTCATATTGTTTCATTATGGATATAATGAATTGGAGTTTTTTAACCTTTTTTATTTATTGCCTTTCTAATCTAACGCCCGTTAAAAATTAAAATTCCACCCTAACCGAGGGTGCACAAAGATTTTGACTTATTTCTCCATCAGATTCATTCCTGAAATAAACTATGGTTCTAATTTTGCTTGGATTTTTCAAATAACTCTCTAAAACTGTAACACTTTTATCAATCGCTTCAAAAGGAGTTATATCTCCAACAACATCTATAACAAGATTTGGAGATTCAGATGCATTTGTAAAAATTAATTTAACTCCCCACATAGCATCCTCTCCCCCTTGTCTTAAAAGAGTTACATTAAATACTGTAGAATTATAATTTATAGAATCTGCAAGAGGTGTAACATTTACAACTTTTGTAACTGTAACATTTGCCTGAAGACATTTCTCTTCTAAAGTTATAACGCAATTATAAGCAGAACAGACATAACCTTGCTGACATTCACTTCCGCAAAATCCATTACACCCATCACTTCCACACCGAGCTCCTGCGGGACAATAAGGTGTACAAACTAAACCTACTGAATCTGAAGAATTAATTGTATATTTATCTTTAATATTTCCCCCCGCTTTTTTTCTTGCTCCAAATTTAAAAATAGGCTCAATGGATATTTTATTTACATCTGAAGCATTTATTACAACTAAAGGCAACAAAAAACTTTTGGATTCCAATTCGTTTAAAGAACCATTAATTCGAATAACTTCAATGTGATATTTATCCTCAACAATAAAATCTATTCCAACAAAAATTCCATCACCCGCATTTCTTTTTACTACCACACTTAATGTAGAATCATTTATTTTTTGAACTTGTAATATTTCCAAATTTAAAGTATATTTTCCAAGTGCTCTTTCTTCACTTCCTTTTAAAATAACATTTTTCACAACAATCCATGCAACTGCCAGAAGAACTAAAAATATAATCAAGAAAATTGTAACAGCTCTTGACATACCTCTTGAATCACTTCTCCCTCTTCTTAACATATATAAGTAAAAGAATAATTAGTTTAAAAGTTTAATTAAAAAAACATTTTTGAATATTGCCTTTTAATATTATAGGCAACTTTTGAATAACCTCATTTTTAATAAATTTAATCATATATAACAGCGATTTATATTTGTGGAATTATATTAATTATATGCCAGAGTAGATTATATAGAATTAGTTATGTACAATAAATATAAAATAATAATGTGATAAGGTGCTGTTTGGGATAATTATGTAGCGAAAGGGAATGAAAACCTTTTTAGTTATATGCAATATTTATTTTTGATGAGTTATAGACAATATTATTTAATTAAAAAAAGAGAAAAGTTCTTCATCAACTTTTTTGGAGATTGCTTCTTGAGGAACTTCAATATCACTATATTTTCTTTTTAAGTCATTCTTTATTTTTCTTATGACTTTATCCCTTATTACTTTTTTATCTCTATCATTAAGATTTATTTTGTTTATCTTCTTTATGGATTGTCCCCCATATTCAATAGCTTCTTTTTTCAAACGAGGTATAGATTCTGGTCTATTTCCATATTTTATCACCAATTCGTGTAAGATGGTTTTTGAAAGACTATTACTTATACTTTCTATATCACTATTTTTTCCCATTTTCCCCCGTTTATTTTGTTTAGAGTTTCTTCATTTATTCTATTTAAATAACTTATAGCCATTTTCTTTTCTATTTCAGATGCTTTATTTTCTTTAAGTCTTGCTATTAAATTCTTGCCCAATTCTTCTATTAAATAATTGGAT
>Ga0265292_1002111_pt1 | contig 14770 bp, 17 predicted proteins | sample Munlanlewell296A_FD_189080 | JGI IMG/M metagenome (GOLD analysis project Ga0265292, IMG submission 189080) | Leachate microbial communities from a municipal landfill in Southern Ontario, Canada - Leachate well 296A | ecosystem: Engineered > Solid waste > Landfill > Unclassified | place: Canada...
TGTTTTAATGGCCGTAATGCTTATAATGGTCGCGGGCTGTGCTCCCGGCACTGTCGCACAAATCAATACGCCTGTTCCGAACACACAAGCCGGTACGCCCGCTCCCAACGGTCAAATCAACGTGCCCGGCGTAAGCATACAAATCAATGTGCCCGGTCCGAACCCACTGGTCAATATAGCCGATGCGCATGGGCGTGTCGCCGGTATCTTGCCAGGAATCTGGCACGGGATCATCTCCCCGGTAACTCTCGTGGTGTCATTTATTAATCCGAATATGGAGATGTACGAAGTGCATAACGACGGGAGCCAGTATAACCTTGGTTTCTTGTTTGGAGTGGCAATCGTGTTTGTCATTCTGGGCGCAATCGTTGGTTCTAGACGCCGATAACCACACCGTGCGTATAAATTAAGGCTGTAAATAGGTGAGCAGTTTTTCCAATAGCATTTTCATGCGTTAAAAAAGGAGATTTCTTATGAATACTAATATTATCATCGCGGTTGTTCTGGTAATGGTGGTAATCGTGGGCGTCATATTGGTGCCGATTTTTGCTCGCCGTAAACGGTTCCATGATCAATTTGGACCTGAGTATGATCGCACTGTGCAGACCATGGGTAACGAGAAGAAAGCACAAACAGCGCTGGATGAACGACGGAAGCATGTTGAGATTTTGAATATTCGTCCACTTTCCATTAGCGAGCGCGAGCGTTATCTGGCTGATTGGACTGCTGTCCAAGCCAAATTTGTCGACCAACCAGGACAGGCGACTGTAGAGGCCGATCACCTGATCATGGAAGTCATGAAGATTCGTGACTATCCAGTATCTGATTTTGAGCAGCGGGCGGCCGATATCTCGGTCAATTATCCTGCTTTGGTGAGTAATTACCGCGCCGCTCGGGAGATCGCGATCAAAAATGAGCACCACCAGGCACATACTGAAGAATTAAGGCAGGCAATGATTTATTACCGGTCTCTGTTCGATGAGCTCCTCAAAACAGAGACAGTCGATCCAGAAGAGAAATAGAGAAGAATGGACAGTATTTTGGAGAACGTATTACAGGGTACTGCGCAAAGATGTGAACCCAATTGCTGTAAATCCCTATATTTTGATTGTTCAAAGTTCACGTATTTATGCAAGAAGCAGTAATACCTCAGATATCGTTGAGAGAACGATAAGGACACGAACAGCCCGGTAGTAAATCCGGTGCTTTCTTGAAGTGGCGCAAGGGACCCTGCAAGCCGGGCGGCCAGTCATCGTCACCGGCGACTTCAACACCGCCTACGCCGAGATCGACCTGGCCCGCCCCAGGGAGAATGTCAACCACAGCGGCTTCATGCCGGAGGAAGACCCTAAGAGTGCTTTGAAAAACCCCCTACTCGAAAAATTGCTTTGCGCCGGCGTCCCACTTTAGGCCAAAAAACGGCAATATTTTGGGAACCGGTGTGCAATAACGGCCATTTTGCGGCAGCAGTGTCCCACTTACGCAGAAAGTTGTTTTTAAAAAGGGGCTTTTTCAGCAGGCTCCTAAAGGTTTCTCCCGCCAACCCTCGTCACATCTGGCGAGGGGGACTTTCAATTCGGCACTCGAGTCAGCCTGGAAAACCTTTAGGGTCTGAGTTGCTCTAGTGCACATTTTTTAAGGAAAGCGCAGGTTGCAACTTAGCACATCTGTGCTATAATAAACATGCGGCAAGGGCGTTCATTGGGGATCCTTGCCGTTTTTTCTTTCGGACCTTAACATCTGAATATTCCGGAGCAGTACGCCATCCAGCACGGCCTCCCTTCCCGCATCCTCAGGATATTCGTTCCGCGCAATTTCCAAAAAAAGTGACCTAAATTCGGAGGGCTTGCATCGGCGCCCTGTTGCTGTCCCTGGCCGAGGCCTGGTCAAGGCGTCGAAGAAGGCGCCGAAGGCACATCCCCTCTTTGGGGGTCAGGGGGTGCGGATGTCCAGCTTTCAGACTTTGTGAAAGCCCTGACCATAGGTGACCAAAGTCTGGACGGAAATCATTTGTCTGATATAAATTAAAGTGCTACACTTACCCTGATTCAAACGTATATTCCTTAGATATTCACGGAGGTCTGAATGAAACCTACAATCTGGATGTATATCGGAGCAGTCATCCTTTTTGTGATGTCCATCTGCGGGATTGGCTGGGGAGGCATCATGGTTCTTGGTGCAACCGACCCAAATAGTGGCCAATCACAATGGCTACCTTTAGGTATTGCTTCAATGTGTATTGGCGTATTGATGGTGGTCGGTGGAATAGTCCTGGTCGTAATGGCTGTCCGTAAATCGAAACAGGATACCGTCCAAAACATCACCGTCAAGGTGGACCTGCCCGGCGAGACCAAGATCGAGCAGATGAAGTGTCGTTCCTGCGGCGGCTCGTTGACCGCCGACAACGTCAAACTGGTCAACGGCGCGCCGGTGGTCACCTGTCCGTATTGCAATACGGTTTATCAACTGACCGAAGAACCCAAGTGGTAAATCCGCTTTTTACCTAATTCCCGAAATGGATTTCGTAAAGGAGGTTGTGATGAAAAAACTCCGCCTGCTTGCTTCTTTCGTGCTCATTGTCTTAATGTTCACGATGGTCTCCAGCGTGGCCGCACAGTCTTATTCCTTCAACCTGACCCAGGAAATTATCAACGTAACCTGGAACAGCGACGGGACAATGGCCCTGGATTACGTTTTTACCTTCGCCAATGACCCAGGCGGCCACGTGATTGACTTTGTGGATGTGGGTATGCCCAACGGGAATTTTGACATGGGCAGCATCACTGCCGATGTGGGCGGCAGCCCGGTGAGCCTCTCGTCTGATTTTCAGGGCGATGGGCCTTATGGTTTCTCGGTGGATATGGGCCCTTATGCCATCCAGCCGGGGCAGACGGGCAGCGTCCATGTGTTCGTGGGACAGATTAATCAGGTGCTCTACAAAGATTCCAACGAACCGGATACTTATGCCAGCGGCGAGTTCTCACCGGCGTATTTCACCACTGCGCATGGCAATACCAACCTGACGGTGATCTTCCACCTGCCGCCGGGCGTGCAGTCGCAGGAACCGCGCTATCATGCCACGCAGGGCGGTTGGCCTTGCGCAGACCAGCCCGCAACCGCTTACGATGATCAAAACCGCATCACCTACACCTGGCAGTGTTCCACGGCCGATGGCTCCACCCAGTACACGTTCGGGTCTTCCTTCCCCAAACAATATATTCCAGCAGATGCGATTTACGTGCCACCGGCGTTCGACATCGGCGGTTTAATAAGCGGTTTGATGAGCAACCTGAGCGGCATCTGCTGTTTTGGCTTTTTCATCCTGATGTTCGTCGGTGCGCCGATCCTGGGCGCGGTCAATGCGAAAAAACGCAAACTCCAGTACCTGCCGCCCAAGATCCAGATTGAAGGTCACGGCATCAAGCGCGGCCTGACGGCAGTCGAATCGGGCATTTTGATGGAACAGCCGCTCGACAAGGTCATGACCATGATCCTGTTCGGCGTGGTAAAGAAGAACGCCGCCACGGTTGTGACCCGCGACCCGCTCAAACTCCAACTGGCGAATCCTTTGCCCGCCGACTTGCGTGATTACGAAAGCGATTTCCTGCAGGCATTTGCCAATGCTGACCTGGCGGCCCGCCGCAAGGGCTTGCAGGAGATGACCGTCAAACTGGTCAGCAGCCTCTCTGAAAAAATGAAAGGCTTCAGCCGCAAGGAAACAATTGCCTACTACCAGAGCATCATGGAGCGCGCCTGGCAGCAGCTCGAAGCGGCCGGCACGCCCGAGGTCAAGAGCCAGATGTACGACGAATCCCTCGAATGGACCATGCTCGATAAGAATTACGACGAGCGCACCCGCCGTGTCTTCACCGGCCCGATCTTCGTCCCGTTGTGGTGGGGCCGCTATGACCCCGGCTACCGTCCGGTCTCCACCGGTTCGACGCATTCCGCTTCCATGCCGGCTTCCGGCGGACGATCGTCCGTCAGCGTGCCGGGCTCGGCTTTCGCTGCTTCGGTCGTCACCGGTGTCCAGGGTTTCTCCAGCCGGGTCCTCGGCGACCTGAAGTCCTTCACTTCCGGCGTGACCAACCGCACCAACCCTGCCCCGGTCTCGAAGAGCGGTGGCAGTCATTCGGGTGGCGGCGGGCATTCGTGCGCCTGCGCCTGTGCCGGTTGTGCCTGCGCCTGCGCCGGTGGCGGACGGTAAATTTCCAATTCTCGATTGAAGATTGCTGATTTTTTTACAGGTGTCGAATGTTGAAAAGGTTGTTCAATCAAAAATCCACAATCAACAATCCTCAATCCGGGTTGTACCACTATCGCCGCGAAAACCTCGACGAGAAGAGCCGGATCCACCTCCGGCTCGACCCCGACGGTCACGGTACGTTGATTGTCAACGCCAACCGGATCCTGCACCTTAACCCGACTGCCGCGCTGATGGCTTACTTTGCCCTGCAAGAGACCTCCGAACAGGACGCCGTACGCCTGATCCGGCAAAAATACCACGTGAATGCAGCGCAAGCCCGCGCGGACCTTGGAACCGTCCGCGGCCAAATCGAGGAACTCGTCCGCCCGGATGGGGCCTGCCCGATCCACGAGCTGGGGCTGGAAACGGTCATGCCGTTCTCGGCCCGTCCCACCGCTCCCTACCGCCTGGACCTGGCGCTGACCTACCGTTGTAACAACGACTGCGCCCACTGCTATAACGTGCGACCTATCCTCCCTGCGCCCCCCCTCCCTTCAAGGGAAGGGGGGAACGGGGGGTTAGGTCCGGCCGAACTCTCCACCGGCGACTGGAAGCGTGTCCTCGACAAAGCCTGGGAACTGGGCATTCCGCACATCATCTTCACCGGTGGTGAGCCGACGATGCGCACTGACCTGCCCGAACTCGTGGCCCACGCGGAGAAGAATGGACAGATCACCGGTCTGAATACCAATGCCCGGCGCCTGTCGGACCCGCGTTATGTTGAGAAGCTGGTCGCCGCGGGGCTGGACCACGTCCAGATCACGGTCGAGTCGAACGACGCTGAAGTCCATGACCGCATGGTGCGCACCAAAGGCGCTTTCCCGCAGACGGTCAAAGGGCTGAAAAATGCCCTCGCCAGCCCGCTGTACGTGATGACCAATACCACCATGCTGCGGACGAATGCCCATACCATCCCGGCCACGCTGGATTTCCTGGCCGACACCGGCGTCCCGACGGTGGGACTCAACGCTTTGATCTACTCAGGCCGCGGGTCCGTGGTGGGGACGGGGCTGGCCGAGTCCGAGTTGACCCCGCTGCTGGAAGTTGCCCGTCAAAAGACCGCCGCGCGTGGTCAGCGTCTTATTTGGTATACGCCCACTCAATATTGCGGCTTCGACCCGATGGCGCTTGACCTGGGCGTGAAGGGCTGCACAGCGGCGCTTTATAATATGTGCGTTGAACCGGATGGCGGGGTTCTGCCTTGCCAGTCGTATTACCACCAACTCGGCAACCTGCTGGCCGACGACTGGGACTCCATCTGGAACCACGACCTGGCGGTCAGGCTGCGTGAACGCCAGGGTCTGCCGGAAAAATGCAATGGCTGCGCCTTGCTGGCCGAGTGCGGCGGCGGCTGCCCGTTGCCCCGTGATGGAACCGGGACTACGCAGTTTGAGAAACCGATTGCGCTGGAGATGGTTGCATGAGCAAAGGGCATTGGGTCAAAGAGCTTCCTGCCGAGATCATGGTCTGTGATTCCGGCGGCATCATTCTCGAAATGAATGTCCAGGCCGAGGCGCTCTTCGCGGATGACGGCGGGCGTGGCCTACTTGGCACGAACGTGCTCGCCTGTCACCCGCAGCCAGCCCTTGGCAAACTGGAAGGGTTGCTGGAAAAACAGACCGCCAATTCCTACTTCAACACCGAAAACGGCGAGAAACGCTTCTTCTTCCAGTCTCCCTGGTTCAAAGAAGGCAAGTATGCCGGGTTCGTCGAAATCTCTTTTGGAGTGCCGGAAGAAATTCCGCATTTCACCCGTGAGTAGACTATGAGCGAAGAAAACGCCTGGATCAAAGAATTCCCTGCCGCGATCACCGTCTGTGATCCGGTCGGCATCATCCTCGAGATGAACGATAAGGCCGCCAGGACCTTCGCCAAAGATGGCGGGCTTGCCCTTATCGGCAAGAACATGTTCGATTGCCACCCCGACCCGGCCCGCGGCAAACTTGAACGCCTGATGGATAGGCGTCAGGTCAACGTATATACCATCGAAAAGAACGGCCTCAAGAAACTCATCTATCAATCCCCCTGGTACTTCAACGGCGAATACGCCGGGTTTGTTGAAATTTCGCTGGAAATTCCCTTTGAGTTGCCCCACTTTGTCCGCGACTGATTGTCAATCGTAAATCGTCAATTCGAAATCAAAAATCGGAAAAGGAGTTCCCATGGCCTCACTCGTCAACTTCATCCGCGAACGCTTCACCAAAGTTGCGCCCCTGCCTGCCGAGACGCACACCTTCCAGTCCGGGCCGGACGAACCGGCCTACCGGCTGCACCTGCGCCTGCTGAAAGACGGTTCCGGCATACTCATCCTCAATGCCGCCACCGTTTTGCACCTGAACGCCACTGCCGCCGAATTTGCCTGCCACATGATGAAAGGCACATCGCCCGAAGAGACCGCCAGGCAAATTGCCAAACGTTACCGTATCAGCCAGGCGGAAGCGCAGAAGGATTTCAAGGACTTCCGCGACCGCATCCAGACCCTCATCCATACCCCGGATTTGGACCCGACCACTTTCCTCGACTTTGAACGGGTTGCGCCGCACTCCCAGGAGTTGACTGCGCCCCTGCGCCTCGACTGCGCTCTTACCTATCGCCTGTCCGCCGGTGCAGACGCCTCCCTCGCACCGACCAAGCGTGTGGACCGCGAACTGACCACCGAGGAGTGGCAGACCATCATGGATAAGGCCTGGGCGGTCGGCATCCCGCACATCACCTTCACCGGCGGCGAGCCAACCCTGCGCGAGGACCTGCCTGCCCTCATCGCCCACGCCGAGAAGATTGGTCAGGTCACCGGCCTGCTCTCGGACGGGTTAAAACTGGCCGATAAAGCCTACCTGCACACCCTCCTACAAACCGGTCTCGACCACCTGCTGTTCATTTTCGACCCGGGGAACGAAGCCTCCTGGAAGGCGCTGGAAACGGTCATGCCGGAAGACTTGTTCACCACTGTGCATTTCACCGTCACGCCGAAGAACGTCAAGAAGGCCGACGAGGTGCTGGAGAAACTGGCAAAACTCGAAGTCAAGAGTCTCTCTCTGAGCGCCTCCGACGCGTCCCTGAAAGATGGAATGCAGAAACTGCGCGAACAGGCTGCCGGTCTCGGTCTGACCTTGCACTGGGACCTGCCCGTCCCGTATTCCACCGATAACCCCGTCGCGGCCGAAGTGGTGGATGACGAAGTCCCGGACGGCGCGGGCAAGGTCTGGCTGTACGTCGAGCCGGATGGCGACGTCCTCCCCGCCCAGGGCGAGGCCGATAAGATCCTGGGTAATTTCCTGAGAGATCCGTGGGAGAAAATTTACCATTACAGGGTACTGCGCAAAGATGTGAACCCAAATTGATGTAAATCCCTGTATTTTGATCGATAAATGTTCACGGTTTTATGCATGCGAGCAGTAGTTCAGAAATTTATGCAATGAGCAGTAAAACAGCACTTGACCCGGACGAAATCCGCATTTTCAGCGGCAGTTCGCACCCGCAACTGGCCGCCGATATTGCCGCCTATCTGAACCTGCCGCTCGAAAAGACACGGGTCAGCCGTTTCAGCAATGACAACCTGTACATCCAGCTCGGTGCCAGTGTGCGTTCGCGCATCGTATTCATTGTCCAGACGCTTGCGCCCCCCGTCAACGACAATCTGGTGGAGCTGCTGATGATGTTGGATATCGCCCGCTATGCATCTGCGAAGGAAGTCCATGCCATCATTCCCTATTTTTCCTTTGCCCGTTCGGACAAAAAGGACGCGCCGCGCATCTCGATCACGGCCCGGTTGATTGCCGACCTGTTGCGGACTGCCGGTGCCACGCATGTGATGACGATGGTACTGCACTCGCCGCAAGCCCACGGCTTCTTCAGCGTCCCCACCGATCCGTTGACCAGCCGCCCTGTTTTCTGGCATTACTTCCAATCGCGCGATCTGGCCGGGACGGTGGTGGTCGCGCCGGACATGGGCTCAGCCAAGCCGGCTGCGCTGTTTGCCAAGGGCCTGAACCTGCCGGTCGCAGCCGGAAACAAGGAGCGCCTCTCAGACACCAAAGTGACCATCAGCGGATTGGTGGGCCGCCCGGTGCAAGGCTTCCGGAAAGCCATTATTTATGACGATGAGATTGCCACCGGCGGGTCGGTGTTGGAACTCAGCCGCATCCTGATCGAGCAGGGCATCCAGGAAATCTGGGTGGCTTGCACACACGGGGTCTTCGTGCATGGCGGGCTGGAGAAACTGGCCGCCGTGCCGCAGATCACCGAAATCGTCACGACCGATACCGTCTATATCCCGCCGGAGAAGCGTCACCCGAAACTGCATCTGCTCTCAGTGGCTCCCGTCTTCGGGGAGGCCATCCGCCGCAACTATTTGCGCGAATCAATCGGTGACCTGTTTATCTACGGGAATGAAAGCCCGGACAACCCTCAATAAAGATGGAACCTTCTATGACCAATCCCCCTGAAATTGCCGTCGGCCGTTTCCGCCAGAATTTCAACTGTGCGCAGTCCGTTTTTGTGGCCTTTGCGCCTCAACTTGGCATGGACGAGAGCCAGGCGCTTAAACTGGCCTCGCCTTTCGGCGGCGGGGTGGCCCGTCGTGGTCAAACCTGCGGGGCGGTGACAGGGGCGCTGATGGCCCTCGGTCTGGCACAGGGAGCGGAGACCCCGGCCGGGAAGGAAGATGCCTACCGGCTGGGGGAGGAGTTCTTGCAGCGTTTTGAGTCCAGGCACGCTACCATCCTTTGCCGGGAACTGCTTGATTGCGATATCAGCACGCCTGAAGGCCGTCAGCAGGCGCGCGAGAAAGGCGCGTTCACCGCACTCTGCCCACTATTCGTGCGTGACGCGGCGGAAATCGTCCAGGCATTGCTGGCAAAAAAGCCTTAGAGGAATCCCGCTAATAATGGGGGCAGGAAACGGGTCCGGGTTGCACCGCCCGGCGGATTCCATCCTGGAGACGTCCATGAAAATCACTGCTCTGAACAGGCTCAAACTGAAATCATGAGTGACAAACCCATCCCCGAGTCCTACTGGGTGCTCCCCGGCCAGTTCCTGGCGGGCGGGTATCCCGCCCTGAGCAATGATGAGTTAGGCACCCGCCGGCGCCTGACCGCCTTCCTCAATGCCGGGGTCGACACATTCATCGACTTGACCTGCGAAGGCGAGCGCCCGCCGTATTTTTCCATGCTGAGTGAAGAAGCCGGGTACGATGGACGTGAGGTCCGTCACCGGCGCTTTTCCTTACCTGATTTTCATGTGCCGTCCCACGAGACGATGGTTGCCACTTTGGATGCCATAGACACGGCCCTCGCCGAAGGTCGCAAAGTGTATCTTCATTGCGTCGGCGGCATTGGCCGCACCGGCACCACCGTTGGCTGCTATCTCGTCCGCCACGGGATGAAGCCCACGGAGGCCTTGCATCATTTGCGCGAACTGTACAACAGCGCGGCGCAGAGCCTCCTCGCGCCCTACGCCCCCGAATCCGACGAGCAAGTCAAGTTCATTTTGAACTGGGAAGAGGATGGACTGGCATAGCCGTTTTCTCCAGCAAGCCGCCTGGACGCGTGACCTGCGTGTCTACCTCTTCGAACGCGCCGGTTTGACCCGGGCGCGGCGGGTGCTGGAAGTCGGCTGCGGGACGGGGGCGATATTATCCGACCTTGCCCCGTGTCCCGTGCGAGAACCGGGACTACTTCGCAGGAACCGGGACTACCACGCCACACCTGCCGCCATCCACGGACTGGACCTGGAGCCTGTCCGCCTCACCGAGGCGAGCAGGCATGTCCCGGCCGCGGCGCTCGTCTGCGGGAATGCGCTGGGGCTGCCATATCCTTCCAGAGTTTTTGATATTACCTTTTGCCACTTCCTCCTGCTGTGGGTGCGCGACCCATTGCGGGCCCTGCTTGAAATGAAACGTGTCACCCGCCCCGGCGGCGCCGTGCTGGCTCTGGCCGAACCGGACTACGACTCCCGCGTGGATAAGCCCGATGCGCTTGCTCCGCTCGGACGCTGGCAGGCCGAGTCCCTGCGACAGCAGGGCGCGGACCCGGGGCTGGGCAGCCGGCTGGCGGCCTTTTTCCGACAGGCAGGTATCCGGCCCATCGAAACAGGAACCCTGCGGGGTAGTCCCGGTTCCAGCGGGGTAGTCCCGGTTCCAGCACGGGGCACGGGGCGCGGGGGCGGGGAGCGTCTGCCCGCGCCTGCGGAACGGAATTTGGAATGGGCGGTGCTGGAGGCCGATTTGGCGGGCTGGGTCCCGGCGCAGGAAGTCCGCAGGATGAAGTTATTGGATGAGCAGGCCTGGGAACGGGGCGAGCGCGTGCTCCACGTGCCAACGTATTTCGCCTGGGGGAAAGTTTAACTTGCAGATGGTATAATCCTCTGCGGAGGCTTTATTGACTGATTTTTCCCCTGAAAATGAAACCCAGCCTGCGCCGGAAGCCGCACCTGCCAGGCAGGGATGGAAGCAGTTCCTGCGCGAAATCCTGGAGACGGTGGGACTGGCGGTCATCCTTTTCCTGGTGATCAATGTCATTTCTGCCCGTGTGCGCGTGGAAGGCTATTCGATGCTTCCCACCCTGGATAATGGCGAATACGTGCTGATCAGCCGTCTGGCTTACAAGTTGGGCGATTACCAGCGCGGTGATATTATCGTTTTCCGTCCGCCGATGTATCCCGATGCCCCTTTCTGGCAGCACCTGTTTGGCCTGCCCGGTTTCGACGACAAATACGAAGATTACATCAAACGTATTATTGGCCTGCCCGGCGACACGGTCAGGATCGCCAACGGGACCGTTTATATTAACGATGTCCCGTTGATAGAACCTTATATCGCTGCCCCCCCGGATTATTCTAACGAATGGACGGTTCCTGAAGGCCAGCTCTTCGTGCTGGGAGATAATCGCAACAACTCGGCAGATTCACATGCCTGGGGCTTCCTGCCGGAAGAAAATATCCTCGGCAAGGCGCTGGTGGTCTACTGGCCCTTTGCTGATTTTATGATCATCCAGCCGCACCAACCTGTTTTGGCTGCCCCGTAGTAATCATGCAATCCCTTCGAGAAGTTCTTATACTGGCCGATTCTTACGAACGGGAGCTCCCCGCCCCGCCTCGGCCGTTGACCAAGCCGGTCGGTGCCGAAATTGCTGCCTGGATTGACCATACCCTGCTCAAGCCGGAAGCGACCGCCGGGCAGGTTAAAAAATTATGCGAGGAAGCCCGCCAGTACCATTTTGCCGCAGTCTGTGTTAACCCGGTCTATGTGCCGCTGGCTCGCGGTCTGCTCAAAGATGCGGGCGTGGGCATGTGTGCGGTTATCGCCTTCCCGCTCGGTGCGATACTGCCCGAGGATAAAGTCTACGAAGCGCGCCGCGTGATCGAGAACGGTGCGAACGAAGTGGATATGGTGATCAATATTGGTGCGCTTAAGGGTGAGGCCTATGGCCTGGTGCTGAACGATATCCTGTTCGTGGCACAGGAGGCCCATGAGCGCGGAGCCAGGGTCAAGGTGATCATTGAGGCTGCTTTGCTGACCCGCCGTGAGAAGATCCTGGCCTGCCTGCTGGCCCAGACCGCCGGGGCGGATTTCGTCAAGACCTCGACCGGATTCGGTCCGAGCGGTGCGACGATGGAAGATGTGGACCTGATGCGCCGCGTGGTCGGACCCGGAACCGGCGTCAAAGCCGCGGGCGGAATCCGCACCTGCAAGGACGCGCTGGCGATGATCGCCGCGGGTGCGAATCGCATCGGGTCGAGCGCGGGAGTATCTATCCTGAATGAGTCCCTGAGAGGTTCCCAATGACTGACGAACCCCAGGATTTATTCCAATGCACTGAATGCCAGGCGGGGGTGATGCACCTGCGGCACATCACCTACTTCACCTGGCTCGACGAAGAACTCGTTACCGTCCCCAACTTCCCGGCCTGGGTATGTGATGTTTGTGGACGGCGTGAGTACGACGCGCGTGCCATCTCCTGGCTGGTTACCATCCTCAACCCGGAGACGGGCAAAGCGTCCGGCTCGAAGCGGAGAGTGCGCCCCCCGCTGGAAAAACGTGACGGAGCGCGCCCCATCCGAGACTGACCCGCCGCGAGGATGTGGGCCCGCAAGCGCTGGCGCGCGGCGGCTATAAGAATCTGGTCAAATATACCATTCGGGTCACCTCACAAGTCTACGAGCTGGAAGGGACGTTGGAGTGGACCGGGCGCTTTGACTTTGCCACCACCATGGTGGAAGGCAGCGGCGACTTTGTCCCGCTCTACAATGCCACGCTGAAGGCCATTCTGATCCCGCAACTGCGCATTGAAAGTCCGCCATCCTTTTCAACCGCCGGCAAGTGGATTTGCTGGCGCTGATTACGGATAAGAAACAGGTTTGATCAATTGCTTGACCGGTACGGGAGGGGATGGTAAAATCCTGCCGCTCTGCCCTTCGAACAAGCCCCCATCGTCTAGTGGACCAGGACGTGGCCCTTTCAAGGCTAAAACTGGAGTTCGAATCTCCACGGGGGCACAGTGAAAAAAAAACCACCCAGACAGGTGGTTTTTTGTTAAAACTGAAGCCCCCATTGGGGTGTTATTCGAATCTCAGCAGGGGCACAGAAACCGCCGCAAGGTGGTTTTTCTTTTAATACCAAAATCCCCATTGGGAATGTTATTCGAATTTCCATATCGATTCCCAGAGGCCTGCAAATTTTTGCGATAATTTCGTGAAAATCAGTCCGAGCGGTGCTGGTGGGAGTCAAGTAAATTCGTAGATTGTAAAGAATATGGAATATCAGGAATTGAAAACACCCCGAAAGGGGCGTTTCTCATTTTTCTTCCGTTTTCTTTCGCCTGTGAATTGGGATCAATAACAAGAACCCAATCGTAATCAGCACCTCGCCAATCTGCACCCCGGTTGCCTGCCAGCGGCCAAAGAACGGAACTAGCGGCGGCACCCGCGTGCCAAAGCCGAACATATCCGCCATGCCGGAGAAAACGGCCACCACATACCCGGTCGCGACCAGCCGCGAACCGATGTCTGCGGCGATGGTGCGTTCGCCGTTTCTCCAGAAGGACATCAAGCCGATGTACCCGCCGATGCAGACAATTGCCAGCCCCACCAGGAAGACCGCGATCTGCACAAACCCGACCACCGGACTGCGGTCCAGGCCAAAGAGTGCCGGGCGGGCGCCAACCAGAAAAACGAGCAGGCCGAATAATGTCAACAGCAGCCCAAAGCGGACGCGCACCCGCGAGGGATTACCTTCAGGAGAAGTATTGGGGGATGGAGATGGTTTATCAGGAGTTGTCATGGCAAGAATGTCTGGAGATGGCGCAACCAGTTCTTCCCCAGAACCGCCGCGACCTGCTCGTCATTATACCCTTTCGCCGCCAGAATGGGGCCGAGTTTCTGCAGGTCGGCAATCGTATCCACCCCGGCAGGCACGGCGGACAGGCCGAAGCCGCCGTCGAAGTCGCTGCCCAGGCCCACGTGCCGGGCATCCCCGGCCATCTGGCAGATACGGTCCACATGCGCGGCCAACGTTTCGAGCGTAATGCTGTCACGCGGGTCGCCAAATTTCCATTCGAAGGTCAGGAACCTGCAGAACGGCACCACGCCAATGATTCCGTCCCGTTCGAGAATGCCCTGGATGACATCGTCCCGCAGCAGACGGTTCCCGTCGTAGCCGGGCACGAGCGCGGCAGCGTTGGCATGGCTGGCGATAATGGGACCGGGATACAGGTCGAGGGCCTGCCGCGCCGACAGTTCGTCCATGTGACTCAGGTCGAGCGTGAACCCGATGTCTGCCATTGCCTTGAGCAGGAGGCGGCCTTCATCGGTGAGCGGTCCCGGGTCCCGCGTGCCGCCACAAAAGCGAGTGCCGGCCCAGGCCGGGCCGATGACCCGCACGCCCCACTCCCACCACTCGTCCAGTTCGGACGGGGTGCGCACACCCTCGGCTCCTTCCATCAACGGCACAAGGCCGACGGGATGGCTTTCAGCCTTGGAATCGGCCCAATGGGTCAGGACAGTTTCCAGGTCTGCCCGTGAAGCGATGAGACGGAAATGGTCGGGGTGGTCGTCCGCCAGTTTGTGATAAGCATCCAGTTGGGTGCGGTAAAGACGATGAGCCTGATCGAAATCTGCATAGGCCTGTTTGTCCCACTCGCCGGTCCTGCGGCAGATGGGCGTGACGAACAGGGTGCTGAAGACGACGGCCACGCGCCCGCGCTGGTAATCGGGCCAGCCAAGCAGTGTCTCGCCGTTGTGTTCAGGGGCCGCCGATCCGCTCTCGTATTCGAGGCGGCGCGTTTCAACGGCGGCACGGGTATAGTCCCGTCCGAAGTTCAGGATGTTGTAGGCAATATCTTCGTGGGCGTCTACGATGAGGGGGAGCATGGCAATTCAAAAACCCGGTCTCTGGAAGAAACCGGGTTTCTCTTTCCTACTCTTTGGGGGCTTCCTGGTCTTTGGGGGCTTCCTGGTCTTTGGGGGCTTCCTCGTCTTTAGGAGCTTCCTTGTCTTTGGGAGCTTCCTCGTCTTTAGGAGCTTCCTCGT
>Ga0265292_1002112_pt1 | contig 14767 bp, 5 predicted proteins | sample Munlanlewell296A_FD_189080 | JGI IMG/M metagenome (GOLD analysis project Ga0265292, IMG submission 189080) | Leachate microbial communities from a municipal landfill in Southern Ontario, Canada - Leachate well 296A | ecosystem: Engineered > Solid waste > Landfill > Unclassified | place: Canada...
TTTTATCAAAATTGCTGAATGACTCCGCCGTCTGATCGGCCAAAGTTCCAAAGTCAGGATAGATCACATATAGATCCGGCAGATCAAGAAGTTTGTTGTAAATTTCGTCAGTTTGCTTGTCCATCCAATCAGTCAAAAATGATGGGAAGCCGGGGATTCGCAAATTTGCAGTTGCGGAAGCAAATAGGGGATCGTCCTCATCAAAGAAATTTACATTGCCCGTGGTTGTGTCCGTGGAATTGGCGTTCTCCTGACCATCGGAGAAAAGTCCGCTCGTATCGCCTGCCTCGTCATTTGTATATTCCTGCGCCTGTGATACCGCGTCGTTGATAGCACCTGAAAAATCCGGACAGACGCCCGTCGCCTGCAGCGGCGCCGCAAAGGCCCAACATGGTGCAAGATTTAAAGGCCACGGAGCGCCGGGCCCGGCACAAGCCGCGAAGCCAAGTCCCGCAGTCAAAGTCGGTGAAATATAAAAGCGAAAATTGGAATCGGATGCAGTGGATGAATAAAAGGAAGCTACGAATGGTGGTCTCACCAAAGTGGCGAAAAACGCCAATCCCGGAATCGCAAAATCAGGAACCAAAAAGGCATAGTTGTATGGAATCGGCAGACAGCCCGCCCCGGAACAACGCAGCAAACTCATTGCCCCTTCTACCCCATCGGCCACATTTCCGGCCAGCCCGCCGCTCAAATCAACTTCTCCGGAATAATTAAATCCATTGCCATAAGAATCAGGGCATCCATCATAATTCGCATCCTGCGTTTGGTTATTATAAGCGTCCTGCGTACTGTCCTTCACCTCATCAGGCACGGTATTTTTGGCCTGTTCCGCAAGAAGTTCCATCTCTGCATCGCTCAAACCAGGATCTTCTCCGATCTCCAGATCGCTCAAGCCAAATTGATCGGCCAGATTTTGCAAAGCATTGGCCATCTGTGTCAAAACACCCGGATCCGGCAATCCAGCCTCTTCAAACTTGTCTTTGATCAGCTGGCCTTTTCCGCCAGTCGGCTGCTGTTGAAACAATTGATAATTCACAGTCCCGTCACTGTTTAGTCCGGTCGAATAAAAATACGAAAGCACACCCTCCGGATTGATCGCCGGCCGCACCAAAATATCCGTATATTGATCACCGTCATGGCTCGGATAATCCGTCAGTTTTTTGCCGGTTTCAATATGCACTTCCGGCAAATTTTCCACCTTCACGCTGTATTGAATTGTGCGCGTCCCCCGCGCAGGTACGCTGATATTTTTGATCACATACGCCCGCGCGCTCACCCCCGTTTCCACGAATTCCAGATCGTCGCTGCATCCCACATCCAGACACTGCAGGCTCTCCGTCATCACGCTCATCGAAGCTCCAGTCGCGTCCGAAAGCATCAGGCCGTTTATCGCTCCGCCCGTATTTTTTAAAGTGATTTTATAATCAATTTGATCTTCCAACGCCAGACTGCCGCCATTAGCGTCCGTACTGGTTTTCACCGAAGCGCTCATCCGGTCGTCCTTCGGCAAATTTATGAATAAGAACTCTTTGCCGTAACTTTGCGGCGGCACATCTTTTTCCGCGAAGTCGCCTTTGTTTAAAATCAAGTCTTGCACGCTATCTCCCTGCTCCGCAAATCCACGCGCCTGCGACTCACTTGGCGGTGTCGAGCTTGGCACGGTCAGCCTGATAAATTTATCCGCGTTCGTCGAATCATATCCATCGTCCAGCTGTTCCATGCCGTTATAATTCGCGAACAGATTATCGGAAAGATTGGCCTGCGCATCCACAGAAATTCCAAAGTTTTTACTGAATCCATAATTCGTATTCAGTCCCGCACAATTACTTCCATCATTTTTATTGTAGAATGCACGCACATTTCCGGACGAGTCGCTCACTACCAAATCTTCGCATCCGTCCGCGTTCAAATCGTCCACCTTCATTTCGAAAGCCTTGTCCGAAATTGCCAGATTCAAAGTCTCTCTTTCCAAACTGCCGCCATCATTCATAAACAGCGACATACACTGCTCGCCCTCTACACAGCTTTCTTTCGTCCCCACCAGCAGGTCATCATATCCGTCATTGTTCGCGTCGATTCGCTCCGCGCTGTAAATTCCGCCATAAACATTCAAAATATATCCGCGGTCCTCGTAGTGCCGGTTTGAAATCACATTTTCCAGCAGTCGAATCATCCCGCTTTCATAAACCAGCAGTAGATCCTTTCGGCCGTCACCGTTGTAATCAAATTTCACCATTTCTTGGATGTCCTCACTGTCCGAAAAAATTGCCTGTCCGATGTCGCGTGTGTATCCGGTCATGGTTGAAATAATCCCAAGCACGCCGGTCTTTTTCACCTTCACCATCGGATCGCCGTAAATCAGACCGACCTCTGAAGCGTAGGGCAGGGAAGACTCTCCCACCGAGTTTCCGGCCGCGAAAAGCAGCATCTGTTTGTTGTCGCCTTCAAAGCCCACGCCAGAAGCCTGACCAGCGTTTTCTAGCGAAGTATAGCCAAATCCGGGGGTCTGCGCGCCTTCCAAAGTGTTGTCTCTGTCGATCAGGTAAATACCCTTCGGATCATCGCTCGCATTTCCGCTCAAAGCTGAAATCATATCGTATCGGCTGTCCGGTGTCAGCATTTTCAGATAAATTCCAGGCCTGAAGGATGTCGCCGCGTTATCAAAAGTTAAACCACTCACATCCTGACTTTGTTTGAAATTCACGACTCCAAAAACATTACCTTTATTCAACAAAACAAAACTTAGCCCCTTCAAAGCCGAGATATCTTTCTCTTCTTTGTTCGGCAAATCAATGGTGATTTCTTTGTTGCTGATATTGATTCTTCCGAATTTATCAATCTTTGCGACTGTTTTACCGGAACTCTGGATCAGCACGCCACCATTTTTTTCCACGTATTCAAAACTGTCATCCAGCGGACGCACATAAATCCCGTCATCGTCAGCTATCGCCTGATCCGCGGGCACAAGGCTCACTCTGGAACTTGTGTTTGGCACTATAAAGAATGCCGCAAGTTCCTCCCCCTTTGCGCCATCAGAGAAAATAATTTTTTGATAGGGGAATGTCAGTGTAGCCGACACCACCTTTGTTTCGAATTCATCCGTCATGGCCTGCACTTTCCCAAACCCGTCGGCATAAATAAGTCTTTTGGAATCTCCGGCGCTCGCCGTCACCGTGCTCACAGCCTCGGCCTCGCCGCTATGCAGCAGTCTCTGGGCCACATCGCTGTATGCCCCGCCCAGCACCGACACAAACAAAGCCCTCGGCGCGAATTGCTCGGCCTTGTCCGGACTGATCAGTTTTTTAACCTCCAGGGAAACTGTTCCAACTTTCAAATTTGGAGACTTGGCAGTGATATTTACAAATCCCGATCTTTCACCGCCTTTGATTTTGGCCGAAGCCACGCCCTTCAGAGCCACTGCCGTCTGCGCGCCAACAAAATTTATCATGCCATCTGTCGCAGGTGTCGTCGCAAAATTTATTCTCGTGGAATTATCCGTCGTCACCAGATTTCCATGCGTATCCAGCAGCCTCGCCTCCAAAATTATCTCATTGTCGCCTTCCGTATATAGAGTTTCCGCGGAACTCGTCAACTCTATCCTCTTTGCCGGCCCCGGCAGCGTCGTCACCGTCACCGTTTTGGAAATAAATCCAGGCACATTCACAAGCACTTCCGCCGTTCCGGCCGTCGTCGTCGAACGCAGCTTTACGTTTTCCTCATGCAGTTTTCCGCTGATCATCTTTTCGGGCACCGCCGAATTCAGCGTTAGAAAACTATCATTCAAAACCGAAACTTCAATAGGGCCGTTGTACTGCGACACTACTTCATTATCGTGCAGCATCTCACTCCGCAGTTTCGTCATCGCCCGCCCGTCAGCCGCGATTTGTGCGGAAGTCAGCGTCAGTTTCAAGTCCACTTTATCCAGCACCTGAAATACTTTTGAATTGCCGATGTATTTCGTGAAATCGATATTTTTCCAGTCATTCCCAGCGACGGTGAATTGCTCTTCAAGTTCGCTATCCATCAAAACCGCGATCACATTTACTTCTCCGGCCTGCTCTTTGGAATACAATTCCACACTTCCCACACCCTCGGTCGTTCCGATTTGCACACCCGGCATGGCGGAACTCAAATCCGCTTTTGTATCCAGCTCGCCGTTATCCGAAGCGAAAATCGCCACATCAGTATATGAGTTGTTGGCCACATTTCCAAGCTTGTCTTTGAGCGTAAAATTGACCTTGGTATGCGATTGGCCGTTTGCCACCAGCACATAAGAATCTGCCGAAATACTTATCGAATAAGGATCGCCGGCCACCAGATAAAGATCTTTTTCGAATTCCGGATAAGCAAAGTCCGGTGATCCGTTCTCCTCCAAAACCTGCCCGCGGATCTTGAATTTTCCGGTCTTTGTTCCAGCTTTCAGATAAATGGTCGCGACACCGTTTACGCTCGTCGCCGTGTCTCCATTTTCAAATACAGGCAAACTCGCCGTCTCCGATTCCAATCTGAATTTCACTTTCTTTGTCGTCTTTTCCAGCGTTCCTCCGGATGCATACATCTGCGCATCCACACGCATCAGTGTTTTTCCATCGGCCACAAATTCATCGCTCGGCTCCAAAACGTATTTACTCGCGGTATTTGTTTCCGCGTCCACAAAAGGATTCTGATCATTTGGAATAGCAGCGAGCAGTCTCTTCGCTCTTGATTCGAATTTATCCGGATACTTCTGCTGCAAAAAATATTCCTCCCACGGCTGTCCAAAAAACTTCTTTTGATATTGTTTGCGCAGGAAAAAATCAGTCCATGTTTCGCGGCCTTCCAAAACCTCTCCATCATCATTTGTTTTTACTTCGCTGCTTGGAGTTGTCTCATTTGTTGTTCCACCTTCGTTTTTGACCACTTCTCCGACATCGCCATCGCTCGTTCCATCTCCACCACTTTCGCCTGCTCCTGTTTCCGCCGGTCTTTGAATTTTATTATCTGTCCCTTCTGTTGTTGTAGTCCTGCCTCCTTCGCTTGGCGGAGTTGTTTCCTCAACCGTGCCACCTTCACTTCCACTCTCCTCTTCCACTGGCGCGATTATCTCTTCTTCCGATGGAGGAGTTTCCTCTGTAGGCGTCGTCTCCTCTTCCTCAACCGCGTAGTAAACCATGCTCACCACATCCACGTTTCCGCTCGTTGCCGTCACCGCGAAACTTGCCGTCTCCAAGCCATCTTCGCTGCTTGCAGAAATCACGGCATTTCCCGGATTTCCTGTAGAAGACAATTTAAACGTCGCCGTTCCACCGATCAGCGGTGCCTCATTCGCCCCGCCCAAATTTAAAATCGGCGCGCTATCATCTTGCGTAATATTTATTTTGACCATCTCCGTTCCCAAGCTTTGCACCAATTGATTATCGACATTAAAACCGCTCACTTTGAAATTCACACCCTGTCCGCTCTTTGCCGCGAAACTGTTTTTATCGATCTTCCCTTTTAACGAACTCAACTCATTTTGCGGATCATCACCGCTTGCATCATCATCGTTTCCGCTTCCTGCTTCAGCCGCATAACTGCAACATTCCTGATCTTTCGTCACATTGCTGAATGATTCGATAAACGGCAAAAGCTCCTCGTCCAGCCAGTACCAAATCTCAACTCCGTCATCGTCATCATCATCGCCGCCGGCTTGATCGGCTTCATCTTGCACATTTTCCTGATACTCATCGCTCATCGGATCAAAAAGCGGCGCGGTTTCCTCTTTTAAATCTTTATTGAATGAAGAAATTATTCCATCTTCACCTCCGTTGAAAACAAGATATGCCGCCTCATATCCCAGCCCCTCGTCATTGATATACGCATTCTTTTTGGAATTCAGGTAGTAGGTCAAAATATACTCGTGCTTGTCATCGATGCTTAAATTTAGCCATTTCAGCGCATCGGTAATTTTCAAAGTTGCCGCCGCGCTTAAATCAATTCCATCAACAGGCGTATCAATCACATTGTGCACAGGCGGCTTCAGATAATCGTTCAAAATTTTATTTTTGATCTCCAGTAAAGTGTATTGTCCCGTTCCACCCATCACTTTGTAGCTTCCGGGTATGAGCGCGATCTGTCCCGCCAGCGCGTCCAGATTTGCCTCCATTTGAAGGAAATTTGAAGTCTTGAAAAGATTAGGATAAATAATTTTGGATACCCCTTTGTTCACATTTTGAAAAGCAACATAACGCGGATTGTCGATCGGCAAACTCTGCGTACCAAAAGATTTCAGCTGCTGGGTGATCGTGTAATAAGTCGGCTCATTATGCAGAATCACACTCGAGATAGTCTTGTATGGCACAGCCTGCACATCCAAAGTCTGATAATCGCCGTAGGCGTCTTTGACTCTGTAAAAGCCATTTTTGGAAAGCAGTTTTCGGCCGATTTCACCGATACTGCGCAGGGGATTCAAATCCTCTTCATCGGCCTCATCCACCTGTCCGTCCCCATCATTGTCAACCCCGTCCAGTATTCCGTATCGCGCGGCAAAAGTATTCAAAGTAATTGTCGGCGACTGATTCAGCTGCACGCTTCCCGCGTCAAAATTGTCCAGATCAAACCATAGTGGATTATCCGAAGGTAATTGCTCCTGCTTGTAACCATCCGGAAAAACAAAATTGCCGACGAAACTCAGCCATCTCCCATAAAAATCTGCATGATAATCGTTTTGATCGCCAATCTTCGTCGTCTTATCCAACGGATACCCATACGGGTTTGAATCGCCGTCAAAGCCATCCACTGCCACCGAAGGCAGTCCGTCATAACATGAATCCAAATAAAGCTGATCAATATCTTCTTTATCGTAACCCGAAGGAATCTGCCAGACATCCGTGGACCTGTCAGTGCTCGTCCGATTTTTGAATTTTAATTGCCCGTTTTCCATTTGCAAATCCGTGCTTCCCGCAGGATCCAGTACAGGCATCGAAGCCACTTGATAGAAACATTTATCGCTGTCTTGAGCCGTAACGCCGGCATTGCATCCGGCTGAATTATCAAAACCCTGATCGGCATACCCCAGTCCGTCATCGCCTTCTCCATCCTTTTTTCCAAAAGCCAGATAACGTGTGAAAATCGCCCCGTCAGAATTGTAAGCCGGATTATCCAGCGCCGTATTTGTAGCCACAAAAAAATCTTCATTTTCCGGATTTTTTCGACTAAGAATTGTGAAAGTTGTTTTGTTTGTCAGCTTCTGTGTGCTCCGATAATACTCAAAATTAATTTCGCCCCTTGCCGCCACGCCGTTGCCGCTGTTGTCCTGCAGCGCCAAAATATCCGACACTTTTTTAAAGGCATTCTCCACGGCGTTCTCCACCGTATGCGCATAGTCAATATTTTCCCCGTCAACCTTTGTAATTAAATCTCCTTCCTTCAAAAAATTTGCCAGAGGATTGGCATATTTGCCGGTTTTACGGCTCAAAGGATTTACCTCGAATGCCGCCACGCCATAATCCTCATTTGCCTCCACAAGCGCTCCCGAGCTGTAAGCTCCTCCCGTTTTCGCATAAGCTTCATCCGGTGCCAGCAGTCTCGTATTTACCCCAACCGTATGCACCGCCACGGCGGTAGCCGGATTATCCGACCTTAGTGCCCGCGTCAAAATCGAATATTCGCCATCCACGCCTTCCCGTTTCGGATTGAAAGCTCCATTCAAATCAAAGTAATTATCCTTCGTCGATCCCAAAAACACGCTGCACGATTTTGGGCTGTCCAAATCATCCAGAGCCACTCCGTTCATGTAGTATTTCTGACTGACTTCATTGTAGTAGCCATAGCGCATCGCGATCGCATTCACCAAAATGTCTTGACCGAGTCCACCAAAATCTTTCTCCCCGACCTTGATCTCAAACGGCTCCCCGTCCGATGTCGTCCCCGAAAGTTTGCTATATTTTAGAATCGGAATCGGTTCCTGAATTTTTTCCGCCAGCTCGTTCACCGTCTTTTCGAGCGCGTTGTTCGCCTCTCTTAAATAAGCCTTCGTATACTCATCCTTCATCGAAATCAGCCCGGGGATATTGTCCGTTTCCTGCGGCTTATACCTTCCCGTGTAGTCCGACCAGTCGTTGATTTCCGAAATAAATTTTGTAAACACCTGGAAATATTTCACCAAAGTCTGATCGATAATGTATTTGGAAAATATGTCCGGCATGCCATCCGCCGCTCCTCCATCACTCGCGCCCCGCAAAAAATCCGCCCCCTCTCCCGTTAGCACCCCGCTGTCCAATACCTCCTCTGTGGCGCTGCCGCTTCCCAGTCCCGTCAGCTCATTCGCCCAGTATTTGTTGTAGCGTTGATAGGCCAGATCCTCCAGATCGGCCAGATACTTCACGTAATTTTTATATAATTCGGAATTTTCCTTCTTTTCTTCATCCGCCATGTCGCCGAAAAACAGCTTCTTGTCAAAATTCGCGTATTCCGGCACACCTTCATAGTAGAGATGATTCTTATCGAAAAATTCAGCCAGCTTTTCCTTTCCCGCCACATCAGCCGTCGGCGCTTTTATAATTCCATGCCAGACTTCCGCCTTTGGTAGAGCCGTTTTATCGTTGCGCTCAAAGTCTCCGCTCACCGGATTGTAAATATAAGCCGGATCCACAAAATCCGTATAAGGGAACATGCTGATAAACCTGTTTCCATCCTTATTCACCACCGGCAGGGGAATCTCGCCGATCAAAACCACGCCCCGCAGTTTATTGTTGCGCGCCGATCCGTCCCCGTTCACATACAGATTTTCCAAAGCCTTCATCACGTCCACCACCGTCTCACTGGTCGAATCATAAAAGAGAATTTTCGTATCCGTCAGTTTGTTGTTTGCCACTATATCATCCACATATCTCGTCACCCGCCCCTCAAAAGTGCTTTCCGAAAGCACTCCGCCAAACCGCCCGCGCAGCCCCGGATAAACAGTCCGATCATTAAAAAGTCTGCTATCCACCACCACCGCCACCAGATCATAGATTGTCGTCGTCTCATTTGGAGTCCCGCTCTGCGGGACCACCTCTATTGTCTGCGCCGAAGCCGTCATCGCGTATGCCACCTGCGAAGTCACGATCTGTGTGAAGAGGATCGCGAAAGCGAGTATTCCGGTCAGCGATTTTTTAAAAAAAGTCTTGGTCCCCATTTGGGCGAATTTTTCTTTGGAATGAGTATAGCTATCCAAGCTAAAAATATAGCACAGGCAAGCCCCGTAGAAAAATTTTCCAGCCACCACGAAAAGCTTTTAAATTGACAGAGGAATCGGTAGTGGTCTGGACTTAAAAAAGAGCCCCGATGAGGGGGCTCTTTGATTGAGAATGTTGGATGAGGACTATTGGACTAGGATGGCGTAGCAATCCTTAACTGCAGCGTCGGGTGTTACATCAATATTACTAGCTAGCAACTCACTACAAGTCGCATTACCACTAGTCGTCTGTTCCATCTTTGCATACAAACCGAACGTATATGCTCCTCCACTAGCGAATTTCACATAATTATATTTCCCAAAACCAGGCGTCACGCTACAGTTTGACGACTGAACATTGGCACCGTTCGTTGCTTGAGGATCAGTAGGAACCACACCGCCAAAGGATGGTCCAAATGCCTTGACCCATGTATCATTTGGGGAAGCCAAGCCAGTGGATAAGGCTCCTTCCACACAACCAATGGTTGTCGGATAGGCTTTGCCTTCCAAATTGGCATTTACCAAGATTTTTTGTATCGTTTGCAAATCGGCCACTCTCTTCGTATCTCTGGCTTTCGCCGGAGCGCCGAGCAGTGTTGGCAAAAACGCCACGGCCAAAATACCGATGATCGTGATTACAATCAGGAGTTCGATCAGGGTGAAACCCTTTTTAGACTTGAGCAGGTTCATAGAAAATGAGATTAAAAATACTTTGAATACAATTCTAGACCATCTCAAAAAAAGAGCAAGTCTATTTTCCCTCTTTTTTAAAAGACTTAAGAAAAATTTTAAGAAAATTTAAGAACTCTCTGCTACACCTATGCTACAATCCCTAACCCAAGCATATGAAAAAAGCACAAAAGCCAGTCAAATTATCGCCTCAAAACCGCGAAGTGATCGCACAAATCACAGCCATCATGGATGTGCGCTTCGCGCAACAGGACATCAAAATGGATGCAATGAAAGAGGAGATTTTCGATACCATGCGCATGGCCTTCATCCTCCACACCGAAAAATTCGATCAAAAATTAACAGTATTACATGCGGATCTGATAGATCGTATCGATTTCTTTCGCGACGAATTGATCGAAAGAATGGATGAACAGAAGGACGAATTGATTCAAAAGATGGATGACCAAAAAGACGAAATCCTACAGGAAATCAATGAATACATGATGCTTGTTTCTAAGGACTCTCTCGGCATCCACCAGAGGCTTCATGTCCTCGAAGCGCGCAAATAAGCCTTAGAACTGTCCCGCCAGATTTGAAAGCTGCATGATCGGCAGCATCACAGCCGCCACCACAGCGCCCACGGAGAGACCCATCACGATCAGGATTAACGGCTCGAGGATTTTTGAAAGCCCGTTTACATAAGTGTCCACTTCGTCTTCATAAAAACGCGCCACTTTCCCCATGATCTCATCCAAACGCGCCGTCTTTTCTCCGACCTCCACCATGCTCACCAGCATAGGAGGAAACAGGTCGCTATCGCTCATGTTTTCCGCCAGAGGAATACCTTGTTTTATGTCTTCCATGGCTAGCATCAGGCGTCGGCGATACACATCATTGCCCACGGAATTGGCCGTGATTTCCAGCGTTTTCACGATCGAAACGCCGCTATCCAGCAGGTTTGAAAGTGATCTCGCAAATCTCGACAGATAAGCTTTTTTGAAAAGTTTTCCAAACAGCGGCATCGAAATTTTAAATTTATCGAAAGCGTATTTTCCCATGTCCGTTTTTCTGAAAATGAGTCCCAGTAGCACAAGTCCAAGCATTCCGGCCAGCAACACAAGTCCGTAATTTACCAAGAAATCCGAGATCCCGATCACCACTCTGGTGATAAGAGGTAACTGATTTCCCGTGGCCGAAAAAAGATCTGTCAGTTTCGGCACCACAAAAATCATCATCGCCGAAATCACTGCGATCAGCAGCATAAAAATCACCATCGGATACATCATCGCGCCCTTCACTTTTGCCCTTATGCTATAGGCTTTTTCCGTGTCCACCGAGAGATTTTCCAACACTTTCACCAGCTGTCCCGACACTTCACCGGACTGCACCATACCGACTTCCTGCTCGCTAAAAACATCCGGATAAACCAGCATCGCCTCGGACAAACTCGAGCCACCTTCAACATTCGTCACCAGATCTTCGATAATCATTTTCAATCTCGGGCTACTCTCGGTTTGCTCCACCAGCGATCGTAGAGCCTTCACCATCGGAATACCGGAATTCAACATCACGGCCAGCAGATGAAAAAAATTCGCTCTCGCCTCGATCTTTACAGTCGAATGCTCAATCAAATAATTGTTCATCGCATAATAAAAGTCGAAGAGGAGATTTCCGCTCGAAGCTCTGCGTGTCTTTTTTCTGTCCAGCAAAATTCCACGATCTTTGCTTTCTTGAATATTCAAAATCAGATGTGTATCGCCGGCCTTTTTGCCCGCCACGCTAAACGCCTCTGTTCCCGCTGTGTAAAATTCAGTTTTTTCGGTCATGTGTTATTCGGCTTTACGTGCTACGCGATAAACCTCATCGAGCGTGGTTGTGCCCTCCAGAGCCTTTATAATACCGGCCTGTTCCAGCGTGATCATGCCGTTTTTTTCGGCCGCGATTTGCAGATCCAAACTGTTCGCGCCTCCGGAAATCAATCTGCGCATTTCATTGTCCATGCGCAAAACTTCATAGAGACCGACTCGTCCAAAGTAGCCGACTTTTGAGCATTTTTCGCAGCCCACCGCTTCGTAGAATTGTAAATTTTTTACCAACTCCGGATCCACCTCGCCCTCCACATGCAATTTCCCCATCGCGTTCTTCACCATTTCCAATAATTCCGGACTTGTTTTCGCCACACGTTTGCATGATTCACAAAGTGTTCGCACCAGACGCTGGGCGATGATCAATTCCACAGTCGAAGCAATCAGATATGGTTGCACGCCCATGTTTACCAGACGTGTGATCGACTCCACCGCGCTGTTTGTATGCAAAGTCGAAAGCACCAAATGGCCCGTAAGCGAAGCCTCAATCGCCGTGTCGGCCGTCTCCTTGTCACGGATTTCACCGACCATGATGATGTCCGGATCCTGACGCAAAGCGGCACGCATACCTCTCGCGAAATTATAATCAATATCGGGCTTGACCTGACTCTGGCTTAATCCATCCAGCTGGATTTCAACCGGATCCTCAATCGTCAAAATATTTACATCTTCGGTATTCAGTTTTGTCAGACAGGCATACAAAGTGGTCGTTTTACCTGAACCCGTCGGACCTGTATTGATGATGATTCCGTTCGGCGCTTCCAGAGCTTCCAGCAAATTCTTTTTACTGATACCCGTCACGCCCAGCGTGGAAAGTTCCGGAATTTTGCGCGATTTGTCCTGAATACGCATCACCACTTTCTCGCCGTTTACTGTCGGCAGAGTGGAAATACGCAGGTCCATCTCTTTGCCTTCTTTCGTGGTCACATCCGCGCGTCCGTCCTGCGGAATTCGCTGTTCGTCGATTTTCAAATTGGACATGATCTTGATTCTCGAAACAACCGCCGGATGAAAATTCATAGGATATTCCACGATATTTCTTAGCACGCCATCCACGCGATATCTGATGCGCACGCGCTTTTCCTGCGGCTCAATATGAATATCACTGGAGCGCAGATCGAGCGCATAGCTGATCATCATCATCACCATCTGCGGCACATTCGCAGCCAAAATACTGTCTTGAAGCAACTTGAGTTTATCAATTGCACCGCTGGCAACAGGTATCTGTACCACTGCGACCGCTTGCGGTTGCAGCTTCTCCCCAGTCACTGGTTGTGCAACTGCGTTTTCCATTTTATTGAAAGTAAGCGTTAATTTGAACTGTGAAATTGATGATCTTTGCCTTCAAATCCAGCGTGTCCGATTTTTCAAAATTGACGCGGATCGAGGAAATATCCATCAGTCGGATTTTGTCATTCAGCGCTCCGGAGTTTTCAATAAAATGCAAAAACTTTGTGAAGTTCGCGGCCGAACTGCGAATACTCATTCTAAAAGGCAACACTGAATATTCGGCTTGCTTCACAGGGTTTTGGAAGTCCACATTCGCCACTTCAAAAGGGTTGTTTTTGGTCGCCAGCTCTTCCTCAAAAGCATCCATCTGACGCACGATCTCCGTATATTTATCTTCAATTGGAAATATCGCTGAAAGTTCCTGTTCGATCTCTTCATTTTGCTGATCGAAATTTGGTTTCAGACTATTATAGTTTTCGGTCTCTGTCGTCTCCGCTGTTTTGGCCGTCACCGCCAGCTCCAAGTTTTTGGCGTAGCCATTATTCAAAAATGCATATTCATTCCAGTTGTTATAAAAATAATAACCGCCGGCCATCCCCAAAATCAGACACAAAATCACATAAGCTTTGATGTAAAGCATTTGTCTTTTCGCGGTGATTTTATTTGTAACGTTGGACATTTTTATTCTTTAAGAATTTTTTCTTTGTTCAAATCCATTCCCAGCTTCAAGGTCGCGCTGTAGCCGTCTTCCAGAGATCCTGACTTGCTGAATGAACGCATCGCCGCGCTGTCAAACATCTCCGAGCGGTTCAGTTCATCGATCAGATTGGAAATCATTGTAAAGTTGGTCGTGTCGAAACGCTTGGTTTCGCCGATGATCGAAATTTTTTGGCCATCGCTGTCAAAATCATAACTTGTATAGCGGATGCCGCCGTAGTTGTCGTAGAAATTTTGATTGTAATAATTGTCCACAGTCTTTGTGCGCAGATCGATTTCATTCATGATGTCTGACCAACGGATCCGGCCGGACTTCAGCGCGTTTACGATTGTGAGGTCATTCACAAAAAGCGTGTTCACATTTTTCACCAGATCATAGGTTTGACGGTCTGTCAGCGTGTCGAAATCCGTGGCCACGATCAAATTTTTCAGGTCCGTGTTGTTCACGAGTTTGGCCGCGTGCAAATAATTGCGATTTTCACGCTTCATACTCGGATCCTCGCTTTGCGCAAACTCTTGAGCTTTTCGATTCAAAGCCGCGATCAATTCATTGCCAAATTTCACCTCCGGAGTCAGAGGATTTAGCATCCCGTCCACCGGCGCCTCCACCACAGGCAGAGACAAAGGCAGAGCGATCTTTTCCTTCACCGCCAAAAAAGCTTCGCGCATCGGATCACGCAACTGGATTATCTTTTCTTTGGCTTTCTCCTGCTCGTCAGTCGTTGCCGTCGGGCTCTTGAAAATTTCAAAATTAGTCAGATATTCATCGCCCAGATAGGTAAATTTATCCAAATTCGCCTTGATCTCCAGATAGCTGTAAACATTGGCGTTGGTCTGCGCGGAAATTATTTCGGAATTACTGGCTGAAATCTGTCTGTATAGATTCGGCAGGCCAAACTTCGTACTGATAAACTCAAAATTGTCGGTCAGCTGATAATTGAAAAACATAAACGAACCCAGCGTTCCCACAACCAGTAACGTAAAAAGGCCTTTTACAAAAGCCAATAAAACGCCATGGCCGGCTTCCACTTCCTGCATCAGCGCACGATCAAAATCCGGCGCGATATTCAGCAGTTTCTCGCTCTCTTTTTCCTTGTTTCCGGCG
>Ga0265292_1002113_pt1 | contig 14764 bp, 14 predicted proteins | sample Munlanlewell296A_FD_189080 | JGI IMG/M metagenome (GOLD analysis project Ga0265292, IMG submission 189080) | Leachate microbial communities from a municipal landfill in Southern Ontario, Canada - Leachate well 296A | ecosystem: Engineered > Solid waste > Landfill > Unclassified | place: Canada...
TTGGTTTTCAGTCGAATGTTGAAAAACGAGAACACAACATACGATTGCGGAAGAAGTCAGCAATTCACAAAATTCATTTCGTGGCCGCGATAAAACGTTACCACGCAACTTAGCTCCAGTCCGTTAGCCAGCATTGCAAATGCATCTTTCAGGTGACTTATGATCTCATTGCTTATTGTTCTATCCTTTTTAGTTCCGTTATCTCAACAGAATAGCGAATCTGGCGATGAGTTTCCTAAAGAAATGACCTTAAATGATTCCACGAATTTTATGGATATTTCGGAATTTGGTATTAGGGTTATTTATCCAAAGTGCGTCCAACCAAGAAAGCCAAGATACCATCGAGATAATCGAATTCTTAGCATTTCTATTGGTAGTTACGTCAAAGGTAGTTTTGATAATGAAATCAATATGCGTATTGAGTTTGCCACTGAAAACTCAATCAAAAAAAGATCAGATTCCTATATAGAATACATTGCGAATGGCGGAATGGATGATGATAGTTATCCACCTCAAACAGAAAAAGAGTTTCTTCACCGAAAGAAAATAATTATTAATGGCGTCGTACCTGATTATTTTGATGAATACCATATGGTAGGAAATCGAAGATACGGAAATCACTTATGGGGTGGACCGAATATAGGAACTTCGATTGATAGTTATACTTACATTGACAGTTTACAAATAAAAATAACCATGAATTCGCTTGGAGATAGTATTAGCAAGAAAGTGAATAAAATAATGGTAAATGATTTTGGATTGGAACAAGGTATTAACAGAATTGACGATGTAAGACACCAATTAATAAAAGAAATTTTATATCAAAAATATTTACAAATACTTTATAAAATTCAATTTAATAAATACTAATGCTGGCTAACCAGTCGCTCAAGTTGACGTGGTAACCGCGAACGCGAATTTTGTATTCAAAGTTGAAATATTTAAGCACAACATACGATTCAAACAGTTATCAGCAAATTAATCAAGGTCGCGTTCGCGTAAAAGCGTTACCACGCAACTTAGCTCCAGTCCGTTAGCCCGCTCTGCTGGCGGCAAAATAAAATGTTGCTCAAGTTGTGTAGTTCAATTTGAGTTCTGTTGTAAAATCAAAAAAGCAAATAAACAGTTCTTTAACATTCAAAAGTTGTTGTGCAATTCAACGTGGCTTACGCCAGCCGCCAGCAGTGTTGCGTTTCAAAAAATAGTGTTGCGGGCTAACCAGTCACTCAAACATGACGTGCAAACCGCGACGCGCTTTAAGTTTTGAGTGTTGTGTCCTCAATCCACAACTTACGATACGAACTGTTATCAGCAATTTAAAAACATTATCCAACGCGCTGGAACGTTTGCACGCAGTTTAGTTCCAGTCCGTTAGCCCGCTCTGCTGGCGGCAAAATAAAATGTTGCTCAAGTTGTGTAGTTCAATTTGAGTTCTGTTGTAAAATCAAAAAAGCAAATAAACAGTTCTTTAACATTCAAAAGTTGTTGTGCAATTCAACGTGGCTTACGCCAGCCGCCAGCAGTGTTGCGTTTCAAAAAATAGTGTTGCGGGCTAACCAGTCACTCAAACATGACGTGCAAACCGCGACGCGCTTTAAGTTTTGAGTGTTGTGTCCTCAATCCACAACTTACGATACGAACTGTTATCAGCAATTTAAAAACATTATCCAACGCGCTGGAACGTTTGCACGCAGTTTAGTTCCAGTCCGTTAGGCAACAAGGGAACACCATCGTGCTAAAACGAAATACTGCAATCAAAATTATAACTGTAATAATGGTTGCTCAATTTGTAGTGAGCTTATCACCAACGATTCCCTATTCAAAATTTGTGGGTTCTGGACATATCCAACGACTCGGCAATTTACCAAAACAAAACTTTCAAGTAATATTGGTCGGCAAATTTTCCGTCAACAATAGAGATTCTATTATTGAATTTACTGGTACTAAATTATATTCATGGGGTAACATTAGTCAAAGTATTACTGATACGACTGGTAAATTTGCTCTAAACTTAAGAACCTCTTGGAAAGTAGATTCTTTAGCGTATCGTGTGTTTGCAGTCGACAAACCAACAATTACTTCAGCTTTTTTTGGTTTACCTGCTCCAAGTGAAACTATTTACAGAAATTCATCAAATACATCGACTGGGTGTAATAGTTGTGTTACCGAAAATGATACGCATGCTGTTATTGAAGGTGTTCATTATAATTTACCAGAACAAATTGTTGTTATTCCATATTAATGTCCTTGTTGCCTAACCAGTCGCTCAAGTTGACGTGGTAACCGCGAACGCGAATTTTGTATTCAAAGTTGAAATATTTAAGTACAACATACGATTCAAACAGTTATCAGCAAATTAATCAAGGTCGCGTTCGCGTAAAAACGTTACCACGCAACTTAGCTCCAGTCCGTTAGGCAACACGAAGCAATAGTGGTGTAATTCAAAAAGAGCATAAAACGAAATTACACCAACAACATCCAGAAATCGTTCAATTGCCAACAATCTTTGTTGTCGAAGAAAAAGTTGTTCAAAACGAGCAGTCACATAAAGAAAAAAGTTCAGTTATAATTGTTGGCAATTGTTCAACAAACTCGCGTGTTGCCTAACGAGTCGCTCAAGTTGACGTGGTAACCGCGGCTTGGGTTTTTCAGTCGAAAGTTGAAAAACGAGAACACAACTTACGATTGCGGAAGTAATCAGCAATTCACAAAATTCATTTCGTGGCCGCGATAAAACGTTACCACGCAACTTAGCTCCAGTCCGTTAGCCCGCTCTGCTGGCGGCAAAATAAAATGTTGCTCAAGTTGTGTAGTTCAATTTGAGTTTTGTTGTAAAATCAAAAAAACAAATAAACAGTTCTTTAACATTCAAAAGTTGTTGTTCAATTAAACGTGGCTTACGCCAGCCGCCAGCAGTGTAGCGTTTCAAACAAATAGTTTTAGCAGGCTAACCAGTCACTCAAACATGACGTGCAAACCGCGACGCGCTCTGAGTTTTAAGTGTTGTGTTCTCAAATCACAACTTACGACAGCGATAGTTATCAGCAATTTAAAATTACAACCCGGCGCGCTGGAACGTTTGCACGCAGTTTAGTTCCAGTCCGTTAGGTAGCAGTTTAATCAGTTGTATTTGTTCTTTGAGTTTTACTTTTCAATTTTAGGTTTTAGCAAGTTCTCAAAATTAGCGAACAAGTTTTGCGGGCGCGGCGTTCAGTTGCAAAACAACTCAACGCCACGAAAAAGCAAGGAAGAAGCATCGCAACAATGCCGAATTAGCTTCAAAACAGTTCAAGTTAAAAGTCATCACTAAGAAAAAACCAGATTTTAGTTTTCAAGTTTGTTCCAATTCAGAATCTTTACTTGCTCAGCAGTTGAAAAACCTAAAATCATCGGCATAGTTGCTCAGATGCAAAATTCATTTGTAAAAACAAAAGAAACAATCACTAAAACTCATTGTGCTACCTAACCAGTCGCTCAAGTTGACGTGTAAACCGCCTACGCGCCTAAATTTTGTGTGTTGGATCGACTAATGAATATACAGCTTAGTTCCAGAATGGACAATTCGAGGGTGTACACAAACACGTCATTGAATCGTTACTAAAAAATGTCTAAAGTAACTCAACAAAATTTATCTAAAATCTTTATTCAACGCGCTGGAACGTTTACACGCAACTTAGCTCCAGTCCGTTAGCCCGCTCTGCTGGCGGCAAAATAAAGTGTTGCTCAAGGTGTGTAGTTCAATTTGAGATTTGTTGTAAAATCAAAAAAAACAAATAAACAGATCTTTAACATTCAAAAGTTGTTGTGCAATTCAACGTGGCTTATGCCAGCCGCCAGCAGTGTATCGTTTCAAAAAATAGTTTTAGCGGGCTAACCAGTTACTCAAACATGACGTGCAAACCGCGACGCGCTTTGAGTTTTAAGTGTTGGGTTCTCAAATGACAACTTATGACAGCGATAGTTATCAGCAAATTAAAAACACAATCCGGCGCGCTGGAACGTTTGCACGCAGTTTAGTTCCAGTCCGTTAGCCCGCTCTGCTGGCGGCAAAAATAAAATGTTGCTCAAGTTTTGTAGTTCAATTTGAGATTTGTTGTAAAATCAAAAAAAACAAATAAACAGTTCATTAACATTCAAAAGTTGTTGTGCAATTCAACATGGCTTACGCCAGCCGCCAGCAGTGTAGCGTTTCAAAAAAATAGTTTTAGCGGGCTAACCAGTCACTCAAACATGACGTGCAAACCTCGACGCGCTTTGAGTTTTAAGTGTTGAGTTCTCAAATTACAACTTATGACAACGATAGTTATCAGCAATTTAAAAACACAATCCAGCGCGCTGGAACGTTTGCACGCAGTTTAGTTCCAGTCCGTTAGAACACACGAACAAGTATAGATGATATTGTAAAAATACCTTGGGATTAAATTAAATGATCGAGGTTTCTCGAGGCGTGAATTACCCGATGGATTTGAATGACTTTATCGTGTATTACATAGAAAACAAGGTAAGAGTCGAGAATCAATACTCGGTATCCATATTCTCTCAGTTTGGGATGTCGTGGGACCCTACCTAGGTGAGATGCTTGAGATAGTGCACCGATTCGTTTATCAATTTTATCAATAAACGCCAATGCTCGAGCAGGACTATCTTTGGCAATCCAATCGAAGATATTGTTAAGATCTTCTTGAGCAATAGGAAGATAGCGTATAACAAACTGTTTAGACATGGGCTCGACGTCGCAATGAAGCAATCATTTGGGAATGAGTAATTCCCTTTTTACCGGCGGCAGACTGAGATTGTGCAACGCCCAACTGTTCGAAAAGCTCGGATTGTGCTTTCAGTCTTTCGTAGTGATCGATAGTCATGATGACCATGTCACCCTCGCCATTCTTGGTAAGGTAAATGGGTTCGTCCTTTTCACGGGCAAGGGTGGATATTTCACGAGTGCGGTTTCGCATACTCGATATTGATTTAATAATTGGCATGGTGTTATTCCGGTTAATTGTTAATACAAATTAGTACTAAATAGTGATAAAATCAAGTACGTCAACCGCGTGTGTTCTAACCAGTCACTCAAGCCGACGTGGTAACCGCGACGCGCTTAAACTGGAATTGTTGGGAAATCTAAAGACAACACACGATACGAGATATCAGTTTTAATTTAAAAACACAATCATCGCGCTGGAACGTTACCACGCGGCTTAGTTCCAGTCCGTTAGGTTGCAGGAAGAAAGTAATTCGATATTAATGAAAAGATGATTTTAATTAACATTCAACTCAAATTGATTTTGTGAAACCTAAAATTCTATTTGTTTGTGGTCGTAACAAGTGGCGAAGTCCCACAGCTGAAAAACTTTATCGAAATGATTCACGCATTAGTGTTAGATCAGCTGGTATGAGTAGTAAAAGTAATCATAAGATATCTGATAATGATATTTTGTGGGCTGATCTAATTCTTGTTATGGAAGGAAATTATAAATCTTGGATTCTGGGAAAACATAATCATTTACAATTACCACCTATTGAAAATTTAGATATTCCTGACGAATACGAATATATGGACTCCGAATTGATCGAATTGATTAAAATAGGAGTAGAATATCATATTCAACACAGTGTCAATATATAAGTTTGCCTGCAACCTAACCAGTCGCTCAAGTTGACGTGGTAACCGCGGCGGCGGTTTTACAATCGAAAGTTGAAAAATGAAAATACAACTTAGGATTCAGGAAGTTATCAGTAATTCACAGCAGTATTTTCGTGGCCGCGATAAAACGTTACCACGCAACTTAGCTCCAGTCCGTTAGGGGGCAAGGAAGGAAGTTATGACCATTTACAAAATGTTAATTGTAATTTTATTTTCACTACTAATAATTTTATCCTCTTGCAAAAAGGATTCAAGCTCGCCAATTGATCAGAATATTGATAATACAAGTGGTTCAGTAAAAGCAATTGTGCTGTTGAATCCAATAAGCATAACAATATGGCCGGTTACCCTTAAATTGATTAAATATCGCGATACTACATTTGATACAGTTCAGGTGTTATCTACGAAACCAAACGGTGAATGTAATTTTTTAAATGTCTCAGCAGGTAAATATAAAATCGTTGCTTTGCCAAATCAATACTTTGGTGAAACAAGCTATAGTGAAGATTTTAGCATTTCATCCAAAAACCCTATTGATACATTTTATATTATTCACAAGCCATTTCATTTTTTGTTTCCAGACACAATTGAAGTATTTAAGAATTACAATTTATTAATTGACACTACCGTACACTTCGCAATATGGAATTATGGGACAAGAGATACTTTAATATGCAATTTTGATTCATCATTAGTTCCTAACTGGTGCAGTGTCAAAATTAAAACAAACATATTTCCACCACAGCAATATCCAACAACGATCAATACTATTATTACCTACAAATCTGAAGCGTATAAAAATAATTTATTGCCGAAGATAATTAAAGTTCCATTTAAGACTCAATATGAACAAGATACGTTGTATGTTAATATTCTGCCAATGTAAAATCTCTTGCGCCCTAACCAGTCGCTCAAGTTGACGTGGTAACCGCGAACGCGATTTTTGTATTCAAAGTTGAAATATCTAAGCACAACATACGATTCAAAAAGTTATCAGCAAATTAATGAAGGTCGCGTTCGCGTAATAACGTCCGCCAAAAAGACGGCGGACAAGTTACCACGCAACTTAGCTCCAGTCCGTTAGGCGGCTTTATATGATGACATCAGATTATATTTCTTTATTTGCGCTGGTTGTAGCAATAATATCACTATTGTGGCAATTTTATGATCATAGGCAAGGTTTGCAGGAAGTTATAACATTTAATCATAAAAGTTCAATGGCAACCAATTCCACAAAAATTCAATTTAATTTGGTGAAAATTGAAATTACTAATAAAAGTAGAAAAGAAATATGGATTAAGAATGTTGAACACAGGGTATACTTCAAATCAGGATTCTTTAGCGTTATATTTTTTAGTGAGGATTATAAATTCAAATTATCACCTGATGAATTTATGACTCACAGCGTTGCGATTTGGAATAAAGAAATCGAAGGTATATTAAACTATACTGGAATAGTTAAAACAAGTTTTATTGTCACTACCAGCAGCAATAAGTTTGAATATCCTGGTTTAAAAACATATCCACTTTTTAATACTGAAATCGATTTAGAAAACACACTAAAAGCAGCACGTATTTTTAGAGATATATACAAATCTTTGGATGATAAATATATAGTTATGCCAAATGGTTATAGCGTTGACTTCAAGACCTAATTATGCCGCCTAACCAGTCGCTCAACCTGACGTGGTAACCGCGGCCGCAATTTTTGTATTCAAAGTTGAAAATTCTAAACACAACATACGATACTTTTAGTAGTCAGCGAGTTAATCGACATTGCGTCCGCGTAAAAACGTTACCACGCAGGTTAGCTCCAGTCCGTTAGGCGTTTCAAAATAGTAGAATACGAAAAATGAAACCAATAATAATTATAACTCTACTACTTATTCAATATACTTATACGCAGAATACGCCTGCCGATTCTATTAAAAATGAACAACCGATCTATTTTGTCGATAAAGAATTGCCCAATTTACAGTTGAAGCCATTATCCGGCAAACCGTTCAAATTAAATTCATTAAAAGGTCAAATTGTTGTTTTGAATTGGTGGTTTACTTCATGTTTACCTTGTAAGGAGGAAATACCTGAGTTGAACGAAATTGTTTCTAAATACAAAAGAAAAGGTATTCGTTTTATTGCTATTGCAAGGAACACTGAGTCAGATTTGAAAAAGTATTTGACTGGAAATGTATTTAAGTATGAACACACATTGACCACAGATAGTATTCATAAAATACTTGACGACCGTTTTCCAAGAAATATTATAATTAATAAAAATGGTGTTGTTGTCTTTGATAGAATTGGATATTCAGCCATGAATGCTGAATATATAACCAACACCATTAATAGCTTACTTAAGCAATGAATCCGTGAAACGCCTAACCAGTCGCTCAAGTTGACGTGGTAACCGCGAACGCGAATTTTGTATTCAAAGTTGAAATATTTAAGCACAACATACGATTCAAACAATTATCAGCAAATTAATCAAGGTCGCGTTCGCGTAAAAACGTTACCACGCAACTTAGCTCCAGTCCGTTAGGCAACACGAAGCAAAAGTGGTGTAATTCCCAAAAAGCATAAAACAAAAATACACCACCAACATTCAGACGTCTTTCAATTGCCAACAATTGGGGTTGAAGTCAGAAAAAGTTGTTCAAAATAAGCAGTCGCTTAAAGAAGAAAGTTCAGTTATAATTGTTGGCAATTGTTCAACAAGCTCGCGTGTTGCCTAACGAGTCGCTCAAGTTGACGTGGTAACCGCGGCGTTGGTTTTTAAGTCGAATGTTGAAAAACGAGAACACAACATACGATTGCGGAAGAAATCAGCAATTCACAAAATGTATTTCGTGGCCGCGATAAAACGTTACCACGCAACTTAGCTCCAGTCCGTTAGCCCGCAGAAAATGGCATGGAATTATCAGACAAAGAAATATTTTTAGTTGCCGTAATAAAGGAATTTGACTTCCTACGAACCTATGGGTACGATAATCAAGTATCTATTTATGATCGTGAACCTTGCATTATATTTTCTAACATAAAAATTAATCGAAAATTGATCTGTACGTATTTAGACAGATTTGATCTGGAAATTACTACTGAAATAAGAAAATTATTAACGACAGTATCTGATAGCTTAACTTTAACTGAGATTGTTGCGATGCAAGGTTTCAAATTAATGCCATTTGTTCCTGTTGATGCTCAAGTGAAATGGATATCAACAATTATTCAGGATAATTATTTGGAAATAATAGAAGGGAAGAAGTGGAAAGAGGGGCTTTCTAAAAGTCTTTCTGCGGGCTAACCAGTCGCTCAAGTTGACGTGGTAACCGCGAACGCGATTTTTGTATTCGAAGTTGAAATATTTAAGCACAACATACGATTCAAACAGTTATCGGCAAATTAATCAAGGTCGCGTTCGCGTAAAAACGTCCGCCAAAAAGACGGCGGACAAGTTACCACGCAACTTAGCTCCAGTCCGTTAGGCGGGTTGAAAGAATTGTAAACATGAACTCAGAGTATTCAAAGTATTGTTCGGATTTAGCTACGAAAGTAGAAGAATACGCAAGTGCATTTGAGGGAATCCAATTCCACGAAAAAGACCAGGCTGTTGAAGTATTTGCTATGCAATCGCTTTCAATGGCTTCTTCTAGTTTACAGGCGGCGTCAATATTATTGGATAATAATTTTGTTCCCGAAGCAATTCTTATTACACGTCCAATTCAAGAATTGCTTTTCAATCTTCGATGGATTCTTGGTGCACAAAATGATGCTGAGAAACTCGAGAGAGTTTATCGATTGGAAGGTGATCCTTACTCAGCTTGGCAAAAAGAAACAAAACTGATTCGTGAAGATGGTGAGCGACGCAATGATTCTAATGCAATTGAAACTGCAAAGAGATTTAATGAACCTTTGGACCATTTTGCTGAAAAATATTCATATTTAGTGGAAGCTGTTGAGACTGGCACTTACAAATTCAAGTCTGCTCCAGCATTTGCGAGTCGAATGGATCCTGCCTTAAGGTTGAAGTACTATCATCTTTATAGATATACCTCAGTGTTTGCACATCCGACGCCATTTACCAAAGCTCACTATTTAAAGACCAGCAATGGTTCGCAAACAAAATTTACCCCAGAAGATGAATCGATAAAACAATCATTGGCTTATTCGTTTCTTTTTACAGATTTATTGGTAGGTTCAGCAGAAGAAATATTGAAATCATTTGCTCCAGAATCAGATGGAAATCGATTAAAAATATATTCCGATATTGGCGCAATAGTTAAACTATCAAATAAAAATTATTTCTCATCTATTTGAAAGAAATGCAACCCGCCTAACCAGTCGCTCAAGCAGACGTTGCAACCGCCGACGCGCAAAAGTTTTGAGTGTTGAGATTTCTAAATACAACTTACGTTACGAAATAGCATTTTAAAATTAAAAAACAATTTCCACACTCTGGAACGTTGCAACGCAGCTTAGCTCCAGTCCGTTAGTTAGCTTGAAACTATATGCGCACAGAAACAAGAACACTTGAATGGTTTCTAACCGATCCTCGGTGTCGAAAGTGGATAGTTCAATGTTCCACTTGTAGACACTACGGAAGGAAACCAGAGTACGATCGATACATAGCGAAATACCGCTTTGAAGAAATGTTTCCTGTCATGTTACTTGACGAAAATGGTCGATGTGAACAATGCAGCAAATTTTTTGAGAACAAAGATTCACAACAGGCAACTTAAATATTTAATCTAAAAACTATCGCAAGCTGGCTAACCAGTCGCTCAAGCGGACGTTGCAACCGCGGCTGCAATTTTTGTCTTCAAAGTTGAAAAATTACAACATAACATACGGCAGTTCAAGAAATCAGCAATTCACAAAATCGTTTTCGAGGCCGCGATAAAACGTTGCAACGCAGCTTAGCTCCAGTCCGTTAGGCGGCTGTCGCCAACGGCGAAAAGTAAATTGGTAAGTCAGTGTTTGTGCGTCAATTGAAGATTTTGCGGAGTCAAACAAGTTTATCAAGAAAAATGGTACACGGTTCAAGTTTTTACGAGTTTAAAATTGGCTACGCACGCCGTTGGCTCAAAAACTCAATCGTATGTAGTTTGCGAACGCACAGCTTAAAAAAAAGTTTTCAAAACTCGGCAAACTACAAATATAATATCAGCCGCCTAACCAGTCGCTCAAGCGGACGTTGCAACCGCGGCAGCGTTTTTTGTATTTGATGTTGAAAAATCAAGATACAACATACGACAGCACAAGTTATCAGCAATTCACAAAATTCATTGCGAGGCCGCGATAAAACGTTGCAACGCAGCTTAGCTCCAGTCCGTTAGGTGGCATTTTATTGTGCTACTTTTCGGTCCAATTAGTTCAATTCAAATGTGAGATATGGACAAAAAGGATTCATTTCTTGAAAACATATAATGAAAATAAAACACTATTAGCATTAACTCTTCTTGCAATGCTTTTTGCAGGACTGATGTATTATTATGGATTGCAAAAAAAAGATTATCGTGAAACAGACAGAAATATAAGTGCCATAAGTTTAAAATTAGAGAAAATATATTCCAATTTACCAGCCAATAGACGCTATTATTCTCTCAATTACTGTAACGGTAAAATATATATTATTGGTATTGATATTAATCCAAGTGGAGCCAATCAATCTATTGATGAACTAGATTCCACCGGTGTTTATCTAAAATCTTTTGCAAATAATGGTAATGCCAAACGTCAATTTGAAGTGGATGCATATGGTATTTATAATTCCGAAGATAATTACGGAGATCGCACATCATTTATCTTTGAACGAAATTATAGTGATTCAATTTTGTATTCGTACCAATCGGATAAACAAATATTAGAGAATCTACGGATAGGAAAACACGAGTATATCTTAAAAATAGGTGGACCCAATAGAATGATATATTCATTTATTGATGACTATAATATAGTAAACATCAAAACCGGAGTAGTTAAAAATATAGAAGTGAAGCTCAAAGATTCTGCCTCTTATTATCAACGATATGGTTTTTTTGTTAAAGGAAATAATGGGATTAATTACAAGATAGCTCGTGAAGCAGGAATGTTTTTTGCATTCAATGATTCGGGAAGAATTCTCTATCAAGCCGAAACGGTTGATAAATCACCACCTTTAGAATTTGTGAAAACTCCGGATGGTGGAATTCGTCGTGCTCCTAATAGCTATGGATTAGCAAATATGAGCGGAATTGTGCTTAGAAATTATTTACTGATTCTTGAGGTCAATAGGGCTAATGGAAATGCGGATCCAATAATAGATGTTTATGACCAGGTAACGGGAAAATACAAGTCAAGTTGGATTGTTCCTAAAGCAAAGGATGAAAAAGTGTATGAGATACAATCGATAAACGATCATCAGTTAATATTGTTGTATGAAACAACGATAGGTTATCTAACGATACCAGAGTCGCTATTATGAATGCAAAACACGTATCCTATTTTCTGTTTATGATTATAGCTTCAATCTTGCTTTACGAAGGAATCATTAAAGTATTAGATAATGATTCATACGCAATGGAAATCTTCTTTATGCCATTTATACCAAATTCATTCATCTCATTAATCAAATACATTATTCCCTCAATAGAAATTCTACTTGCATTACTATTGTTTGTTCCGGCAATAAGAATAAATATAAACTACGGAATATATTTGTTTACGTTTGTCACAATGATTTACGGAATATTAACTGTTACAGTATTCAAGAATTACTCATATCTCTGCACACCGGAAGGTGGTTGTACACTCCAATATTCATTTTATGCAAAACATTTAACATTGTACGCGGTGTGCTGTGGTTTATCAGTACTAAATGTTTTTGTCAATAAGACTGATAACAAATTAAATGTAAATGCCACCTAACCAGTCGTTCAAGCTGACGTTGCAACTGCGGCTTCAAAAATATCTCAAGTGTCGTGAAATCTAAACTCAACATACGATTCGTCAAGTTATCGGCAAATTAATAATCAATGCGCGTGGCCGCAGTAAAACGTTGCAACGCAGCTTAACTCCAGTCCGTTAGGTGGCGTGCTATAAAAGAAACGTAACATTTGAGTTTAGATTAAATGCGAAAGTGTTTTCAAACAAGAAAGAATCACGGAATTAAGTAATCGGCACCGTAATCAATCAAAACTGTTTTCTTGGGAGAGTTCAACTGTTTTTCAAAAGTAGTTATATCCAAAAACAGTTTCTGTTATTTCAAAAGTGTTTTTATTAAAGTTGTGTGGTTTCTAAAAACAGTTTGCGATTAATCAGCAAAACTAAGTTTGCAAATGTTGCGGTTTTCAATCGGCAATCAAAATAGCCACCTAACCAGTCACTCAAGCTGACGTTGTGACCGCGGCTTGGGTTTTAATCGAAAGTTGAAAAACGAGAACATAACATAGGACAGCGGAAGAGCGAACGAAAACACAAAAAGTGTTTTCGAGGCCGCGACACAACGTCACAACGCAGCTTAGTTCCAGTCCGTTAGCCCGCTATCTAAATGCCAAACAAAGAAAAAATAGTAATCGACAGAATCAAATCTAATGTTCGCAAAAAAGGATTTGCGACTACAAAAGATTTGCAAAATGTGGAAAGATTATTGATACAAAATTCTCAAGATCCTTCATTGTGGTGTTTTCGTGGTGATTTGATTCAACTTTCTAATGGTACTGCTTCTTGGAAACTCGCTGATGCATTGAATAGTTATCGTCGTGCAATTAGTTTAGACAATACCTTCCAAGAAGCATATGTTTCCGCAGCGTATTACCATTATGCTGTTCAAAACAGTCCAAATCGTGCTATGAAGTATTTGAAAAGTGCATTGAAAATTAAGTCAACAAAAGTATTGCTAAAACTTGAACAGGAAATTCAAAAAGAGATTCGTCTTAAACAATAACAAGCGGGCTAACCAGTCGCTCAAGCCGACGTTGTAACCGCGCTCGCGCTTAATTTGCGAGTGCTGAGTTCTCAAATGACAACTTACGATACAAACAGTTATCAGCAAATTAAAAAACAATCGCGGCGCGCTGGAACGTTACAACGCGGCTTAGCTCCAGTCCGTTAGCCAGCCAAAAAGGGCATAGTATGAATCCTAAATCAACTCGGCTTATTTTATTCTTTGGAATATTTATTACCATTTACATCCACCAATCGATTGCATGTTCTTGTATTGCACCACCTCCGCCGAATATTGCATTTCAAAATGCAACTGCTGTGTTTATGGGAGTTGTTGATACAATAAAAAATGAAACACAATACGGTTTCCCATTGCTAAAGGTAATATTTACAATCGATAAATCGTGGAAAGGTACAAATAGTAAATCGGTATTTGTATTTACAGCATCATCAGAGGCAGCTTGTGGATATGGATTTACTAAAGGTGGTAAATATTTGGTTTATTGCTATGGTACCATTGATACATTGCGAACTGGTCTTTGTAATCGAACGAAAAGAGATTTTGAAGCATCCGAGGATTTAGCATACTTAATGACCCTTGGTGTAAAAGAAATATCAGATGGTTCAACCATTCCCAAAGAGTTATTACTTTTACAAAATTATCCAAACCCCGCAAATCCAAGCACAGTGTTTAGATTTAATCTTCCCAAATCATCAATTGCAACGTTACACTTGTTTAATTTGCTTGGTCAAAATGTCACTGAAATATATTCTGGTTATGTTCACGAAGGAAGCAATGAGATTAACTGGAATGGATCTCAAATACCATCCGGCATTTATTTTGCACGGTTACAAACACAATATGGTGTTAAAACAATCAAAACACTGTTAGTAAAATAGTTATTATTGGCTGGCTAACCAGTCGCTCAACCTGACGTGGTAACCGCGACGCGCTTTGAGTTTTAAGTGTTGTGTTCTCAAATGACAACATACGATAGAAATAGTTATCAGCAATTTAAAAACATTTCCCGTTAGCGCGTCCCGCCAAAAAACGGCGGGATGCAAAAATCGCACTGGAACGTTACCACGCAGGTTAGCTCCAGTCCGTTAGGCCGCAGTCGTTGCAGGCCGCATCAAAAGGAAAAGCAAAATTAGCAGTTCATCGTAAGTCTTCATTAGCTGATTACGATTTAACAGAAA
>Ga0265292_1002114_pt1 | contig 14755 bp, 14 predicted proteins | sample Munlanlewell296A_FD_189080 | JGI IMG/M metagenome (GOLD analysis project Ga0265292, IMG submission 189080) | Leachate microbial communities from a municipal landfill in Southern Ontario, Canada - Leachate well 296A | ecosystem: Engineered > Solid waste > Landfill > Unclassified | place: Canada...
GTCGTGTCGCGGTCACGAACAGTGACCGTGTCGTCTTCAAGAGTCTGAAAATCGACGGTGACACAGGAGGGCGTGCCAATTTCGTCCTGACGCCGATAGGCCTTGCCTATGTTTCCGGAGTCATCATATTCACACCTAAATTTCCATTTTAATGTTTCAAAGATTTTTCTTGCCTTATCAACCAATTCTGGTTTGTTTCTAGCGAGTGGAATAATCGCCAACTGAACTGGAACTAAATGCTTTGGAATTTTTAGAAAAACTCTTTTATCTCCTTTTTGCTCGTCTTCGCAATAGGAATCGCACAGAATGGCCAAAACCAATCTTCCAACACCCGATGAAGACTCAATGATATGGGGTATATATTTTTCATTTGTAACTGGATTTGTATATGACAAATCGCATCCAGAAAATTTACTATGCTGTGTCAAATCGTAGTCCCCGCGCGCATGCACACCTTCGAGTTCGTCAAATCCCCAAGGGAATTTATATTCAATATCGTAAGCTTCCTTGGCGTAGAAAACTAGATTATCGTGTTTTTTCCAACGTAGGTTTGATATTTCAAAACCCAGTGCTTTGTAAAATGCCCAGCGTGCATCTCTAAGCTTTTCATATTGAATCATTTCGTCTTCAGGTGAGGTAAAAAATTGCATTTCCATTTGTTCGAATTCCCTAGTCCGAAAGATAAAGCGTCTGGCCGTTATTTCATTTCTGAATGCTTTACCAATTTGAGCTATACCGAAAGGAATTTTGACTCGACTCGAGTCCAAAACAGATTTGAAGTTGACGTAAATTCCCTGACAGGTTTCACCACGAAGATAAACTGGATCGACTGACATATCATCAGTGAAATTTCCTAAGTTTGACTGAACCAGTAGGTTGAATTTTTTGGCAGGAGTAAAATCGCTTGCTCCGCATTGTGGACACTTAATTTTGTCGTTGTGTTCATCCAGAAGTCGGTTAATTTCTTCGATGCTGATTTTTTCATCAGCTTCGATGCCGATTTCGTTAAGCATCTTATCTGCGCGCGAACGGGTATGACATTTTTTACATTCTATAAGGGGGTCGGAAAAACCACCAACGTGGCCGCTGGCTTCCCAGATTTTTGGGTGCATGAAAATAGCCGAATCAAGACCAACTATATCTTCGCGGGCTTGAACCATGTGGAGCCACCAAAAGCGTTTGATTGCGTTTTCCAGTTCAACACCATAGGGTCCAAAATCGTAGACAGCCGCAAAACCTCCATAGATTTCAGATGATGGATAGACGAAGCCGCGTCGTTTGGCGAGAGAAATAACTTTGTCGAGAAGATCTTGATTGGCCATGTTGGTTTATTTTAACTCATTTTCAACCTGGGGCTAATTAGGTGACGGTCAACGAGGGATTCGAAATAAGGAACCAAGGCTTCGGGGCGATCGTCGATGGGGGGAGGAAAACCGAGGTGCTTGATGAGAAAGTGTTGAAAATCGACGGCTAAATCGCGGGGAGATTCATCATCTGGAAAGTCGTTTAAACGGATTAAAAAGTGTTTGAGGGCTCCAAAAAGCGCTTCGTCAGGCTGGCTCTCGACCAGAGTCAGATTCATCACTTCGGTAAGATAAAAACAGGTTCTGACTTTGTGAAGATCCTTCTTAATTTTTGGGAATGACATCACAGTTTCGACTTCCGTCAAGTATTGCGGCTCTTTCCCCCGATTGGTCGAGAAACGAATAAGGTTCAAGTTATCTAGATGGGAAGATTTTTTGCTGGTGAGACGGCGGACGCCTTTGGCAATTGTGTCAACTAGACCATGATGCTCACTTAGAATCTTGACAAATTTATCAGCCTCACCAAAGCGAACCTGATGAATAATGATCCCAACGTCAGAAATTGAAGCTGTCATTATTACCTTCCTTTTCGGGCTGGTCGGGAAAGATTGATAACTTTATCAGACGGTTTCATTTTTCGAAGTGCAGCCATAACAATTGAATCTATTTCCTCCCAGTCCATCGTTTCGGTAATAGAGATCAATTTCACTTGTTCTATTCTGCAGAGTTGAATCATATGTTTCTTGTTTTTAGATATTAGAATCCGTTTTTGTGTTTTCGCAAGCTTAACTACATTTTCGTCTTGGTTGTTGTTTAAATTAAGGTCGTGAAAAACATGTTTCAAATTATGATATTTATTAAGTCTAGGAAAAGCTTTCCTGCGGGGAAACATTTCATCGAGCAAAAGTGAGTACCTATTTGGTCTTGGGGACATTATACCCAGATTGGGCGAGTTCCTTAAAGGCCAGGATTTTATCTTTTGTTATAGATGGATACTCGTAGGTGATCACCTTATCCGAAAAGCCAACCTTGATGAGATGGCGAAGCAGAGAGATGGGGACTCTGGTTCCTCTGATAACCGGCGTGCCGTCAAGCACTTTTGGATTTTTCTCAATTAAATCTTTTATGGACATCTTGTGTCTATGATACAGTATTTGACAAGTCTTATTCTAGAACTATTTCGCGGTCGGTGGTGAGATCGAAGGAGGTGGGTTTGCCGTCGAAGGTGATAGATTCCTTGATACTATTGACGCCGGGTTGTTTCTGGATGAGGAGGCGGTAGGGCTTTAGGTTTAGGGCGGGTAATTCGTATTCGAAGACGAGCTTGCTACTACTTTCGGGACGCATGGTAAAGAAAGCGTCGAAGACGGTTTTGCCCAGATCTTCGAAAGTATTTTCTTTGACCTCGGAGCCGACGACGCGGGTGAGCTGGCTGCCTTTCGGGACATAGAGGCGGACGTAGTCGCGATAAACTCCATTCAAGCAAAGTTGACCGGCTTCCAGATTACAGTTACTCCCCTTGTGTGGGTTGGTGTAGGTAATCGTCACCTTTTTGGTCACTTTGTCTGCCGAGGTGGTGATCTCCTGCTCAACCTGCCGGGTGATGAAAAGGTCAGACTTGGCTCCGCCGAAGTTGCTGTCGGAAAGATGGAGGTAATCGTAGTCAAAGTCCCTAATTCGGCCGGCGGCGTTGAAGCTCTCGGCGGCTTTTTGGTTCTTTTCTTCAAAGAAATAGAAAAGGAGATGTTTCTGACTAATTCCATCAAGAGCAATGTTGAGAAACTTCGGCCAGAGATGTTTGGGACTGCCCATAGCATTGGCGAGAATTGAGTGCATCAGGGGGCCGAGAACGGCCTTGCGGTCAGGTCGGAAACCGGGGCCGGGCTTGGTAATTAAGTTTTCCAATTCGTAGACGACCTGGGGACAGTCGCAGCGGGGGTCATTTTTGCTACTAAAATTTCCCCAGCCACCAACGCCGATAGTGCCGAGAATATCGAGTAGCTTGACGGGAATTTCTGTATCGAGTGCGATAATGCCGTCGATGGTAGGTAAGCCGTTGATGTCGCGGATATACTTTGAAAAAGTATCCATGGAGACCTTGAAGTCTGGCGACATGTTCATGTTGCGGAGATTCCACCTTTTTTCGTTCAAATACTTGATGATTGGTTCCGGGGGGGTGATGTTCTTTCCGAAGCGAGCATCGAGATCATAGATGTTGAAGGAATTCAGAGGAACGATTTTGCCTTTGGTGACCTGAAGATAGGCATAAGCGGTAAGGAAGCCACCGGTGGGGCGAAGCTCGTTGTCGTTTTGGAAAAGGAGCATATAAGTTTTTCGGTCGGGGTTACCAAGGAGGGCAGGAAGTAAATCGAGCAAAGGTTTGGCTTGACCAACAAGGCTGGCCATACTATTGGCGCTATCCTGAAGGCCGATGATTTTACCGCGGACGTTCTTCCCCATCACCGTCTCCGGATAGCGTTTGGCATCAATCAGGGCTAATTCATCCCGGGCTTTGGTCACGTCGCCGGTGATTGCGTCCAGCTGGGGAGAGATCTTCCCAAGGGTGTTCACTAAAAAGACGATTCTATCCTCGATGGATTTCACTTCGACCAAGTTTTTGGAGTCGGTTTTAAAACCAAGTAGGTCCGAGTATGGCTCAACAGCAAGGACCAATTTGTCGATGGCGTTGACTGCCGAAACGGCGGCGGAAAGACCGTGTTGGCCGTCTCCGACGTAGGCTCCAAGTACGGGAATCGCCTTCAGAATAATTAGTTTCTGGTATTTTGATTGAACCTGTTCAATTTTGGTTTTGAGTTTGGCGCTACTTTCCTTGGCCTTGATTAAGTCCTGAGCTTGGACGGCGTTAACGAGCTCGTTCCCGGCGGTTCCCGCATCTTTTATCTGGGGAGTGATTGATTGATAGAAGAAGTAACCGTAGGCGGTAATGGCACCTGACAAAATGATCAGAATCAAGACAACCAACCCAACCCACTTAAGCCAGCCAAGGCGTTTTTTCTTAGGGGTTGATTCAAGAGGGTTGAGTTCGATTTTTGTGGGGAGGGGGTTTTTTGTTACCATTTTGAAATCATCGCCAAAGGAGTTTTGAACATGATATAAAAATCATACAGTATTGAGCGACGTTTGGCATAGTCCGCGTCCATCTCGACTCGGTCTTTCCAAGGGATGGCATTTCTACCGGACACCTGCCAAGGACCAGTCAGGCCCGGTTTTGCTTGGAGGCTTTGTTCGATGACGGGAATTAGCTTTTTGCCATAGCGGGCGACGGCATCATCAATTTCGGGTTTGACATAGGCGCGGGGCCCGACCAAACCCATGTCCCCCTTGAGGATATTAAAGACCTGCGGCATTTCGTCAATACTGGTCTGGCGGAGAATTTTTCCCAAACGGGTGATGCGGGGGTCTTCCTCCAGGGTTAATTTCCAACCGGCTTTTTTGTACTTTTCAAATAACTCTTTGTTGTATTTCCAAAATTCTACCGCGTGAACCTCCTTTCCGTCGACTTCAAACATCTTCATCGACCGGAATTTGTACATCTTAAAGTTTTTCCCGAAACGGCCGACTCGATCCGGAGTGTAGAGAATCGTCCCCTTTGATTCGAGCTTGATGAGGATAGGGACGATAATCCAAATCGGCATAAACAAAATGATTAAAACAAGAGAGGCGAGAATGTCGATGGCTCTTTTGACGGATTCGTAAAACATGTCAGAGATATTGGTCAAGTTTCTTTTCTTTGAGAAGGTTTACTAGTTTCTTAACATCTTGGGCCTTAGTTTTATCACAGATAAGCATGATATCACCAGCATCGATAATGATGAGGTTGCTTATGCCAATCAAGGCGATGGGCTTTTCACTCGGAATGATCATGCTTTTTGTAGTTGCAACAGCAATGACCTTATCATTATCACCGACAATGACGTTGCCATCAGCATTCTTCTCTTTGAGAGCCATGACGTGGTCCCAAGTACCCACATCGCTCCAAGAATTCTCCAGCACAACCATAAAAGTTGCCACGTCCGTCTTTTCAAGGACTTGATTGTCGATATTACTCTCAACTAAGTTGGCGTAGTGACTGGCAAGTCGTGAGGCCTCAAGGCGGGCCGGTAATTTCATATCCAGTTCGAGCTCTTTCAGGACCTTGCCTGTGGGGGGGTCGTGTTGATCAATCAAACTAAGTAATTTGCTGATGGTGACGGTAAAACCAAAGACATGCCAGAAATAGTCGCCTGACTGCAGAAACCGATTGGCTATTTCGAGTGTCGGTTTTTCTTGGAAAGATCTGACCTTATATGAATCGATGTTTCCGTCGCTTGCTTTTGAACCTGGGTCGACTTGAACATAACCATAGCCAGTGTTAGCGTCGGTGGGTTTGACACCATAAATAACCAAGGCATCTTTTTCGCCGACGATGTTGGCAGCGCGGTTTAGGGCCTCGGCGTACAGATTTTCATCGACAATATAATCGTCGGCGGCGAGGATATGCAAAATAGCATTTGGATTGAGCTGTTTTATGTAAGTCGCGGTATAACCATAGGCTGCGGTAGTTCCCTTTTTCTCCGGCTCGCCCATAAAGTTTGTCAGGGGAAATTCCGGTAAGTACTGGCTGATATATTGGCAGTAATTTTCCGGGGCGACAATAAAAATATGGTCGGCTGGGACGACCTTCAAGATGCGCCGATAAACCTGTTGGATAAAAGTATTCTTACCGAAAATATTTAAAAATTGTTTGGGGCGTTTTTTCCGAGAGAGAGGCCAAAGCCTAGTTCCAGTGCCACCGGCGACGATCACAACATAAACATCTTTTGGTGCTGCTGCCATAACTGATTAACTTTAGCAGAAAAGGCTTTGGTAAATCTATCTTTTCCAAATTGAGCTGCTTGCCCCCGACAGTGTTTGAGGCTGACCTGATGATGTCCGGCCTCAAACCGGTTGACAACGGAGATGACCGCGTCCTTGGTTTGATCTTCGAAGAAGAGACCGGTATCGTTGTCGATGATCGTCTCCAAATAACCGCCACTTTTATATGCCAGGGCCGGTGTCCCAGTAGCTGCGGCTTCTAAGGGAGTAAGACCGAAATCCTCGTTTTGGGGACAAATAACGGCCTTGGCTTTGGCATAGAGTTGTCGTAATTTGACGTCATCTACGTTACCTAAAAAGTCGATGTTGTCTCCCGCCATTTTCTTTAGTCTCATTTCTTCCGAACCCGTCCCCACTATTTTCAAGGGCTTATTTAATTGATTAAAAGCTTCGATGACGATATCGGTTTTTTTGTAGGAGACGAGTCGGTTGACGACGAGATAATAGTCCTGCTTTTTGTGCTGGTGTGGTTGGCTAAAGAATTCGTAATCGATGGCGGGATAGATGACGTCCGACTTCTTTTGATAATAATTCAAAACCCTTCTTTGAACCTCCTTGCTAATAGCAAAATAAATGTCTGGGCGATTGGCAAAGATCAAGTCCGATCTCCTGGACATTTTAACAAATAGATCGAATAGGGGCTTGATCGGAAAGACGAGACGATACTCACCCTCTCCACTCCAAAGATAACGGGTGGGGGTCAAACAATAACAAATATGAAGCGTCTCGGGCTTCGTAATGACCGACTTTGCCTCGGCGCTGGTAACCGAGATAACGATATCAAATTCGCGAAAATCGAAGGTCTCAAACGCGGAAGCAGCGAAGGGGGCGAGTAATTCGTGATGGTTCCTAAAAAACTTTATTTTGTTAAAGAAAGTCGGAATTACTTTGAAATTTTTTGACCAAACGGCAGTTTGTTCGTTGTGGACCAAGGTAAATAGTGGGGCGTCAGGATAAAGACGATGGAGGTCCATGAGAACCCGCTCGGCACCACCCATTTTGTTGACTCGATCATATACCAGCGCTACGCGCATCTGACAATTACTAATTACTAATTACTGTTTTATAGACTGCGAGTGTTTGCCGGGCCATTCGCTGCCAGCTGAACTGCTTGACCCGCTTATTCCCCGCGGCGATCAAATTAATTGATAGTTCTTGGTCGGAGAAAAACTGGGCAAGTTTTCTAACCAAATCACTTGTGTTTCTTGGATCAAAATAGAGGGCTGCACGGCCATATATCTCGGGAAGGCAGGTGGAATCGCTCGAGAGAACGGGAAGACCGACGGACATAGCTTCAAGCCCGGTGAGGCCAAAACCTTCGATTAGGGACGGTTGGACCAAGGCGAGGGCCTGCCCGTATAGGGCGGCCAGTTCTTCATCGGGGACAAAACCCAAAAATTTGATTGTTTCATCAGTTTTGACGGCATTGTTGAAGATGTCGTTTCTGGCACAGGCCAGGGCCAATTCAAGCCGGTGTTCGTGACTGGCATTGAATTGTTTTATTGCCTCGATGAGGAAAGGGACGTTTTTATGGGGATAGAGATTTCCGGTATATATGACGTACGGTTTGTTGAGATTGTATTTATGGAGAACTTCCTGTGGGTTGAGGGTCTTTTTTTTCAACAAAAACTTGGTGGCGGACTCGTAAGTTACAAAAATTTTCTCTTCGCTTAGTCCGAAATGTTTTATTAAGTACTCCTTCCAGAAAAAGGCAGGGACAATGATTTTGTCGGCCCGGGAAAGATTGACCCGGATACTAAAGCGGTAAACCAAATGCTTGATTAAATATTGATAATACGGGAGGGTGGTCGTGGCTCTGCCGACGGAGAGATGTTTGATTAAATCGTGAATGGTAATGATATATTTACCCGGGTAAAAAATTGGGGCGTTGAAATGAGGGACGTGGAGAAGGTCAAGTTTTTCTTTGGCAAAGACGATGGGATTGACCAATTGTTCGGCGATGGAATAGGGTCGAGTTTGCAACTTTACCCATTTGAAGTTCTTGAAAGCTTTAACTTCATCGCGGACAGTTCCCCATCCGAACACAACGTATTGGTTGACCCTGTCGATCTTACCCAGGTTGAGAATTAGGTTTTGGACATACCGACCGATGCCGGTATCCTTGGTGCCATAAAAACGAGCGTCGATACCGATTCGCATGATTTAGGTTAGTTGATATTTCAGGACTCTGAGCCGGCCCTTCAAGCTGATCGCAAAAAGGACCAGCCAGGTGATAAAAACGGGGTATTTGTGAACATAGAACTTGGTATAGAAAATTTTCATCGCTTCGACAGAGGCCTTTGCGACTTTGGTGCGAGTTTCCCGGCTTGTTTTGACTAACGAAGCAGTTTCTTTCCTTAATCCGGATGAAGCTCCCTTTAGGTGGAGGGCGCTTACTTTCGGATAATAGATTATCTTGTAGCCGGCTAGGCCGATACGATAACAAAGGTCGATATCTTCACCATAAAAATAATAGGCCTCGTCCCAGCGGCCGACTTGATCAAATAGCCTGGCACTCAGCATCAGGAATGATCCAGCAGCGACAGGAATTGAGTGAATCCGGTTTAGTTTTTTTTGGCCAAGATGATAAGAGTTAAAAATAGTGGAGTGAGGAAAAAGAGAAGATAAGCCTAAAAAATGGCAAAAAGAAGCCCACGGAGTTGGTAGGCCACGGTGGTTATCCAGATCGACCGTCCCGTCGGCGGTGATTAGTTTGATGGTAACCGCTCCAGCCTTGGGATGGTTCTTGAGAAACTTGAGTGGTTTGACAAAACTATAATGCCCGACGACGGTATCGGAGTTGAGAAAAAGTAGATATTTGCCTTTGGCAACCTTTTTCCCCTCGTTGTTCGCACGGGCAAAGCCTAGATTATTTTTGTTCACTACGAGCTTGACCTGCTTATATTTCTTGGCCACCATTTCCTGACTACCATCAGTACTACCGTTGTCGACGACGATCACCTCAAGACCTATGGTGGGGGCGACCGCCTTGAAAACTGAAACCAAACAATTATCCAGTAGCTGCTTGGTATTAAAATTGACGATGATGATAGAGAGATCGGGATTATTTGACATTTTATTTATTTTTTAAGGAAAGATAGATTTGGCTGAGCTTTTCGGTGATGACGGCGTAACCATACCCACTGACAACGAAATTATAAGCGCTTTCGGCTAGTTTTTGAGCGGTTTTTGGATTTTTTAGAAGTGAGATGATTGCCTGGGCCATTTTCTTTGAGTCATTTTCGATAATTACCTCACGGCCACTTTTGACACCCAGGCCGGTCACTCCCACACTACTACTGACGATGGGAAGTTTACTAGCCATCGCCGCCAAAACCTTTAGTCTGGTTCCCCCCGGCCCTCGAAGGGGGCTTGCTGAAACCGAGGCGTCATAGTTGGCTTTAACAATGCCATCGATATCATCTTCGGCGAGATTGCTTAGAAGAATGTTTTGGCTCGCTTTCCGGAGGAGAGACTCGGGCTGATGTTGGCCGACGATATGGAGTTTGGCCGTTTTTATTTCTTTTTTGATGATGGGAAAGATCTCGTCGATCAAGAGCATCGCCGCTTCGGTGTTTTGAAGCCAGTTGAAGTTTCCCATAAACATAATGATGGGGATTTTACTACTCCAAGAAGTCTTTTTTTTGAACAAATCGAGATTGACTCCGTTGGGGACGATATCGACGTCGAGACGGGGTTCGACGGCGAGCATTTCTTGACGATCTTTTTCTGAGACGGCGATGACCTTCGAGGCTTCGCGCCAGTAGTATCTCTCCCAATACTTGAGTTTGGCGACGTCGATCGCGAGGAGCGGCCTGACGAAGAAGGGGGCGGTGTGACGGACATAGTGGTCGTAGACCTGATATTCAATTGTTTGGTCGACGAGAACAACGGGTAAATTGGTCTTTGGTATATGGGGCATCGCATAAAATGTCTCGGCGTGAATCAGATCATAGTTCCCTGTTTTTAATTCTTCTTCAACGGCTTTTTTGGCTTGTTGAGAAAAATTTCTGACGACCAAAAAGGGACTTAATGAAAATCCGGTACGTAAAATATTCTGAAACATCCAAGGTTTTTCCGGCCGATAGAAGACCCTGACCTTTTTGCAAAAATTCTTTTCGAGAATGGGGATATATTCTTCTTCTTTCTTGTATTTGATCAGAGAGAAAAGAGTAATATCGTGTTTCTTGCGCAGGTGTTTCAGAAGATTTTGGGTGCGGATCTGACCACCGGAAGAATCCGGATAGGGCAGGTAGGGGGTGAACATTAAAATTTTCATTTCTTGTGGGTGAGATCGATAATAAGGTAATGATCGGTCTTGGCTAGAGTCGAATATTGTTTTTCCAAGGTTCTGGCTTCATCGTCGTAAACGACAGATACATAGGCCGTGGCCCCGGCTTTAATCTTTTGGTCGATATAGTACCCGATGGGCCAACCGGTACGATTGGTTTGGAACAAGAAAGCGGTATCGCCATTGTACGGAGCGATTACCTTCGCGTCTTTTTCCAGAATCTGATCGGCTTTTTGGCCCGCTTCGACAATTGGCCAGTTATTGACCTGATAATAACCCCTAACGTTATACCAAGAGACAAACAGGGAATAAACTGTGAGTCCGCCAACCATGAATATTATCGTTTTCTTGCCAAGATAGTTTTGGGGAAGCTCCCAAAGAGAGAAGATTCCCCTACCAATGGCCAAAGCAATAAAAGGCATCAGAAAAAACTGGTAGTAATCGTGTTGAACATTGCCGCCGGCAAAAATCGATAGATAGGCAAAAAGACATACAGCCCAACCAACATAAAATGGGCGAAATTTATCTTTTTTGAAAATACCTAAAACCAAGGGAAGAATCCCGGCGATGCCTAAGATGAGGATGCCTAGCCGAACCTCGAAGAGCCAATGGAAGAAAGCGCCCTTAAAACGGATATTGTCTTTGTTGTAAAGCCAGTCGGAGACCGGAACACCTTCCGGATAGCGGAGAATCCAATTGCGCCAAAGAGCCAGAGGGATACCGGAGAGACCGATCAGGAGAATGGCCAGAAAATATTCTCTGATTTTTGCTCTTTTTACCAGACAAAGAACCAAGAAGAGGGGGGCGAGAAAAATGGCATAGGGTTTGACCAAAAGGGCCAGTGTCAAAGATAAAAGAGAGGACAAATACAAAGGCCAGTTTTTCTTTTCAAGCCAAATTGAAAAGAGGGCCAAGGAGAGGGTAGAAAAAGCAAGCAGGGCTGGCTCGGGTAAAATAGTCCGGCTGAAATAAACCGAATAGGGAAAAATACTAAAGACGAGAGCACCAATCAATCCAGTCGGTGGTCCACCAACCGAACGCCCCAGGAGAAAAATTGAGACTATGGTGACCAGTGAAAAGAAAACAGAGACCAACCGACCGACGAGTACCTCACTCGCTTGCAAACGGAAGGTCTGGATCAGCCAAGCGGTGGCGCCGTTAATAACGGGGAACTCAACCATCCGATATCCGAACGGATTTTCTCTTCCGGACTGAATGTTAGAAAGATCATGGTATTTGGGGACAAGCCAGTTAATTCCGTGTTTCAGGTATTCTCTGGTGACCGAGGCGGTATCCGCCTGCCGAAACGAGTGCCAGTCGGCAACAGGGTTATCGATTTTATAGAGACGAAGGGCCAGGGCGAGAATGATAATTACCAATAATAATAGTGCCTCGATCAAGAGATCCCTCGACTTCGCTCGGGATGACAGTGGGGGGACTCGGGATGACAATGTATTTTTCATGACTTGGTGCTCATTGCTAAGCCGGTGAAAGCCCAAAAGAGAATGGCGATTTTGCTGGCTTCGAAAACGTCGAGAAAGATAGCCGAGATCAGGAAAATAGAAAAGACTCCGAGAGAACCGAGGGTAATAATTTTGTCCAGTTTGCTTTTCGCCTGATGATAACGCAGGCTCAAGCCACGGCCAAGAGCGATCAAAATAGAAATAAAGGCCAGAAGGCCAAGTATCCCCGTCTCACCGAGAGCGCGCAGGTATTCGTTGTCAGTGGCCAGAGTAATTGAGGAATAGCCGGTTCCCAAAAAAGGATTCTTGTAGAAAGAGCGGAGGGCGCGAGGCCACTCGACGTCAAAGCGAATACTGGTGGAACGATCCTGTTGGATCGGACGAAGGGTTTCGGCGGCGAAAACCGGCCGAATGACTAAACTAGTCTGGATCTTTGCTTGAAAAACGCGGAGGAGGTTACCCAAACGGGCTATTAAACTCGGACTGGTTAGGATACTGGCACCAACCAAAAAAACGAGAACGAGACCAAGGACAAGGCGTTTCCGTAAGAAACAAATTAAAGTAATGGAGAAAACCAGTCCGAGAATGGCGATGCGGGAACTGGTTTGAGTTAGAATCCAAAGCAGGGCGATAAATCCAAGTAACAAGCCGGTAAAGTAAGTTTTCTTTTTGGTGAAAGTAAGGAGTGAGACGATGAAAGCAAGGACCATGACTAGGTAGATAGCCAAATCGTAGTGTCCGGCGAAAGTACTAGAGAGCATCACGCCCGGTTGAAGTGTCAAGGCAACCCCCTTGGCAAACTCGGTGTTCATGGTTGAGATCACGGGAGCTTGAAAATAAATTTGAGCGATGCCGTAGCCGAAAACGCCGATGACGGGTAAGAGGATCAGCTCAAATAAAAAGCGCCGGGTAAGCCAGCCGGAAACACCAACATAATAAACGAAGAAAAAGACGAGCAGGTACTCGATACGCCTAAATAGGTGGAGGAAGGTGATTGGCGGCAGGACGTTTTTGGTGATGAGAATGGCGCTAATGGAGGACACCAACCCTACAAAAAGATAGATGAGGATCTGAAAAGCCAGGGGGGGAAGCTTTTTTCTCTTCAAACTGAAAAAGTAACCTAAGAAAACAAAGGTGGTCAAGAGGATGAGGAAGTCCTCGGCACGGATAGCGACGGCAGACCCCGGAAGAGTGATGAAGGGAAATTTCGGATACAACGGTATATAAATGAGAATTGCCCCGGTGAGGTATTTAAGACACGAGGCCAAGAACTTGCCGATACGACTGTCTGGCGGTTGCATTAGCCATGATTATCCCAAAAATAACGTACCTTAGCAACGAACCGATCCAAAAAATCAATTTGACGAAGGGAAACTGCCAATTTGGTTTGTGTTTGCCGAAAAAGTAGAGCATCCCTTTGATTTCGCCGGTTATGGCCAGATCCGATCCTCCGGATGCCCCACCAAGGTGGATCAGGCTGGTGTGGGAATCGAGAACGGCCCTTTTACCCAGCTTCTTGATTCGATAGCAAAGTTCAAGTTCCTCAGCATACATAAAGATATTTTCGTCAAATCCTCCCGCTTTTTGATACAGTTTGGCGGGAATGATCATAAAGGCACCGGTAACCCAATCGGGAGAACTTTCTAAGGAGTGGGGGTGGATGGATTGAAATAGTTTGGTGACTAAGGGGAGGTCGTCAAGAAACAATTGCCAGGCAAAAAGATTTTTCAGATTCGGAAAGAAACCACCCGATGGCTGGTGCGAACCATCTTTGTTGACGAGATTACAACTGTAAACACCGATGTCTGGGTCATTTTGCATTTGTTGGATACAGTAGGGCAGATTATTTTCGGTAAGCAAAGTATCGGAATTCAGAAAGAGGAGGTATTTGCCTTTTGCCTCTTTGGCGCCAAGGTTATTTCCAACCCCAAAACCTCGGTTTTCTTTCGAGCGGATCAATTTAAAGTTAGTTTGCTTTTCACCAAAACCGGATAAGACTTCAACTGAGCCGTCGGTGCTGGCGTTGTCAACGACAATAACCTCAAAATTAACTCCATCCGTGTACTGATAAAGCGACTTCAAACAAGCGAGGGTGACCGCCTTGGTGTTGAAGTTAACGATTACGATGGAGAGTTCCGGTTTCGTGGACATTTAGGTTGTTTCTCTAAGGGATTTCGAAAGTGAGAGGTAGACTGCATAACTAGCCGGAAAAATCAGGGACCAAACAAATAACCTTGCCCAGAGCGAAGAATAAACTGGTCGGAGAGTGACTTTGACAGGATAATAGATTTTCAAAAAGTACATTCTTTGGGAAGCCTGGTCCTTGGGAATGACAAATGGGGACTTGGTTGGCTCCCAGACATTGACAAATAGAGATTCCCGAAGAGGATGAACAATTTCTTCGAGGTAGTATGACCTTAGTTGATCTCGAACCAGTTGGCCTGTTTCCTCGGGGCGATAGTTGAGACGATAAGTTAACACGTCAAGAGCGGCAGAACCAAATTTTTTTTGGAGCTCACCAAGAATTTCCTGACGATTGTTACGCGGGGTGTAGTAGGCCGCCTGATCGGGGTGCTGCCAAGTGTCACCGGGTTCGTCGGAACGAATTCCCTGATCCAAATTTGGAAGAGGAGGTGTGGGTCGAGATAAGTAATAAATTCCGGAAAAATAAATGAGGACAGAGAAAAAAATAATTAGTTTTTTCATTGAAAAAGTCGGGGTCGGCCGAGCCTGTAATTGAGTTCTTTGACCTCCCGCTTGCCAATATCTTTGGCTGGTATTCCAGCGACGATGGTTTTCTCAGGAACATCTTTGGTTACCAC
>Ga0265292_1002115_pt1 | contig 14746 bp, 12 predicted proteins | sample Munlanlewell296A_FD_189080 | JGI IMG/M metagenome (GOLD analysis project Ga0265292, IMG submission 189080) | Leachate microbial communities from a municipal landfill in Southern Ontario, Canada - Leachate well 296A | ecosystem: Engineered > Solid waste > Landfill > Unclassified | place: Canada...
TTCCCAGGATGTGGAAAAGCGAAAAAACCGATGGATATAAGCAATGGGCAGATATTAAAGGCGCTCCTGTTTCTGTCATAAATAACAACGGAGAATCAGAAGTTATATACAAGCCGACATTTCTTGAGAATCTGAAGTACTTCTTCCGCTACCAGATTGGTTATATGTACATGAGATATTTCTTATGGAATTTTGCAGGAAGGCAAAACGATGTGCAGGGTTTCGGTAATCCGGTTGATGGAAACTGGCTAAGTGGTATTGAAGCAATTGATAAGTCGCTGGTGGGTCCGGTAGATAAGCTGCCGGAAAACTTAAAAAACAAAGGAACAAATCATTTTTATTTTCTTCCATTGATACTTGGATTAATTGGCATGTTCTTCCATTTCAGGAATAGATATCAGGATGGCCTCGTTGTTCTTCTCTTTTTCTTAATGACCGGATTGGCGGTCACTCTATATCTGAACCAGGGACCTTCAGAGCCAAGAGAAAGGGATTATGCTTATGCAGGATCCATGATGGCTTTTTGTATATGGATCGCAATGGGTGTTATAGCGATTTATAACCAGGTTAAAACTAAAATCAAACCTATACTCGCGGTCTTCCTTGTTACAGTTGTCTGTTTTGCTGCCGTTCCATACCTGATGGCAAAAGACGGATGGGATGATCACGACCGTTCTGAAAGACACACCATGGTAGATTTTGCTTCAAATTATCTTAACTCATGCGCCCCTGATGCGATATTATTCACAAATGGTGATAATGATACATTCCCTTTATGGTACGTTCAGGAAGTATTGGGAATACGCACAGATGTGAGGGTTGTGAATCTCAGCCTGTTCAATACGGATTGGTATATTGATGCAATGGTGCGTAAAGCTTATGATTCCGATCCCATACCCATCTCTATGACATGGGAGCAATATAAACAAGGTACGCGTGATGCGGTATATTTTTACGAAAAAGATAATGTGAAAGGTTCGTATGAATTAAAAGAACTCATTGATTTTGTAAAAAGTGATGATCCTGCCTATAAACTCTCAACATCATCAGGTAGAAAGGTAGATTATTTCCCTACTCGCAATTTCAAATTAACTGTTGATAAAAAAGCTGTTCTTGCAAGCGGTACCGTATCTGAAGAAATGGCAGATTCCATCGTTGATAAAATGGAATGGACTATAAAGGGTTATGGCGTGCAAAAAAACAATTTAATGGTGCTTGACATGATTGCTCACAATAATTGGAAACGCCCTGTTTATTTTTCAATTACTACAGGTAACGAAAGCTACATCAACATGGAAAAATATTTCCAACTCGAAGGTCTTGCGTACCGCCTTGTCCCAATTAAAGCTACCGGCGTTGATGGTCAAACGGGCAATATAAACACCACAGTGATGTATGATAACCTGATGAATAAATTCAAATGGGGCAACATGCAGGATTCAACTATTTACTTAGATGAAACAAATCTCAGGATGACCATGAACTTCCGTAACAATTTTGCAAGGCTTGCTAATGCACTTACCCTTGAAGGGAAGAAGGATTCCGCTATCAAAGCGCTTGATAAATGTATGGATGTAATTCCTGAAAAAACAATACCTTTTAATTATTTTATATTACCTGTTGCAGAAGCGTACTATAAAGCGGATGCAATAGAAAAGGCAAATAAAATCATTAAACGCCTGATAGATTTGTATGAAGAGAATCTTGTTTATTTTTTCGCATTTACCGGAAGTAAAGCAGCCGAAGTAAAAGACAAAAAAGAACAAGCGCTTGGCATTATGAACAGGATTGCTTTTATTACCAATAATTATAAGCAGGATGCTCTTTCAAAACACGCTAAAGATATATTTGATGAATATTATGGCGATTATTCGACAGAGGCTAAAGAAACCCAATCCCCATTAAAAAAGAAGAAAAGGTAATTTGATCAGTTATCAGTAAGTCGGTAATCAGTAATCAGTAATTGGAAAGGAAAATGGAATACGTAAAAAGTTTTAGAGATTTGGAAGTGTACAAACTTTCGAGACAACTTTCAAGAGAAATTTTTGATATAACAAAAAATTTTCCGAAAGAAGAAATGTATTCTCTTACTGACCAGATAAGAAGGTCGTCGCGTTCAATAGGCGGACAGATTGCTGAAGCATGGGCAAAAAGAAAATATGAAAAACACTTTGTAAGTAAATTAACAGATGCAGACGGTGAACAATTGGAGACTCAGCATTGGATTGAAACAGCGACGGATTGCATGTACATTTCAGAAAAAGTGGCTGATAATTTATTGGAAAGATATGCATCCGTTGGTAAAATGTTAAGCTCGATGATAACTAAAGCCGAAAAATTTTGCAACAACCGATCCCTCAACACCGAACACTGATTACCGAATACCGATTTCACCGATTACCAAAATTAGAAATGTATCTTCATTCCACACCGGATATTCTGAAAAAATTAGACCCAAAGCATGTTGTTTGGGAAATAAAAACACTCGAAAAAGCCATTTATCTTACATTTGATGATGGTCCCATTCCGGAGGTTACTCCCTGGATTTTGGATATATTGGAAAAATATCAGGCAAAAGCTACATTTTTTTGTCTCGGCAAAAATGTAAATAATAATCCCGCTCTGTATAAAATGCTTATGAATGCCGGTCATTCAATAGGAAATCATTCATACAGCCATCCGAACGGATGGAAAACACATACCAAAAATTACATTGAAGACGTGGAACAATGCAGTTGTTTGGTATCCTCTTCACTTTTCAGGCCTCCTTACGGAAAGATCAAACCATCGCAGTTTCGTTTATTAAAACGCAAATACATATTCATAATGTGGAGCGTGATGAGCGGTGATTTTGATCCTCTTCTTGATAAAGAAAAATGTCTTGAAACTATTCTAAAAAACACATCTAACGGGTCAATTGTTGTATTTCACGACAACTTGAAAGCCAAAGAAAAACTCCAGTATGTTTTATCGGAATTCCTTGAACATTTCACTAATCTTGGATATTCATTTCTGCCTTTATCCCTGCCTTGCCATGCCTGCGGCAGGTAAACCGGCAGGCAGGTACGGAAATGTTTCGGGGAAAGAATTAATAATTTCCGGTTATTGTTTCATGATCTTACTTATGGGAACCTCTAAAAACTAATTTTCAGATGTTTTTTACCCCGTCCCTAAAGGGTGAAACATCTGAAAATCAGCATCCCTTTAGTGTTAGGGGTAAAACTAATTTTCAGTTTTTAGAGATGCCTTTATACTTTGCGCGGAACAAATTATTACATTCCTAATTTTGGTAATCGGTGAAAAAAGTAATCGGTAAAATCGGTAATTGGTAAAATTGGTAATCGGTGATTAGTGTACTGATTACCGACTTACTGATAACTGATTACCAATTACCTTTTCCCTTCTGCTCCTTGTACTTCTTTAATATTTCCAACATATCTAATTCAAGGTCAAAAAAGAAATTATTGGTATTCTTAATGGAAGAAAGTGCAATAGAATGTACTGTCAGCACATTTACTATGGTATAAAGTTTATGTATGATCTCACTTCTCAGTTCAGGCGACATATTCCCTTTTATCAGCATAAAATAATTGGTCTGCTTGTGTTCAGGAAACAGTAGTCCTTTTTCTCCCATATTTGATATACAATAATAGGTCTTGAAAGCGTGCGGGTCGTCATAATAGAACAAGGGGAAGGTGTTGAAGTTGTTTTTCTTATCCTGAAAAATTTTCAGATCATCCATTTTCACCAGATGCAGCTGCATCTTTTCGTTTATCGCCCATATAAGGCGGTAGTCCTTTAGGTGCGATACGATCCCGATCAGCGTAAAATCTTTATCGTAATTGCTATCAAGCCGGAGTTTCTTTGTCATTTGCGAAATTTATGTGATATATAAGAGCACCTCTAAAATCTCATCGTCATTGCGAACCATAAGGAACGAAATGGGAAGCAATCTTACCCGCCTGAATGACGCCCGCCAGAAAGACATTGTCGGGCTGGCAGTCGGGCAGGTGTAGTGTGCTTTGATGTTGAGATTGCTTCGGTAGTAACCTCCCTCGCAATGACGTACCGTTTTGCGTAACATCAGTTAATAACACAAATATACAAATGTTTCGACGCATCAAAATAATATTTAACCAAAAATCAAGTTTCGGATATTTCTTTGTTAACAAGAAATATCCCTGAAAAGATCAGTGCGATCCATATAATATATCCCAGATAAAAATGTTCTCCGTCGTTCGTTCCCCACATAATAGCCACTATTGGTATAATATAGGTAACTGATGCAGAGAACAAAACAGAAGAAATTTTTATCAGATAATTGTAGAGGATTCCAGCCAGCGCAGTTCCAAGTATTGCAAGCAACGACAGATATCCCATGCCTTTCATGGCACCGGGGGTTTCCGATAAACGGGTTATGAAATCTGTTCCTGACATCAGGTAAATAATGGATGGCACCCCGATGAATATGAAAGAAATAGCAGTTATGGTTAAGGAATCTGTCTCTTTCAGATATTTCTTTATTACATTAATATTGATAGAATATAACATGGTGGCGATAATAATGTAGATACCAAAACCCAGGTTGCTGTCAAACGATTTATTCCCGCATGCAGATAAAAGCCCTATCGCTCCCGAAAGTCCTATAAAAACACCCGCTACATTGTACCATTTTACACGTACATTAAAAAAAAGTGTTCCGAATATCAGCACAAACAGTGGGGCAACAGAATTAATTATTCCTGCAATCTGGCTGTCAAGTCCGGTCTGCGCCTCAGCGAATAAAAAAGCCGGTATCCCGCTGCCAAGAAAACCTACAATAACCAGATACTTAAGATTTTCTTTTTTTACTCTTTTAATTCTCCATAAAGCGAAGGGTAGCAGGAACAGAAAAGAAATGGTAATGCGAAGCGCTCCCACCTGCATGGCGGGAAAAAATTCAAGACCACGCTTCATCAGAATATAAGAGCTTCCCCACACGATCGCCAGTGCGATCATGATGATCCATTGTATTGCAACCTTATCTGTTTTTTTTAGCATCATTACCTAAACCTAAAAAAGTGCGCAAAATTACAATTTTCATAATAGTTTGTTCTTCAACCCGCAAAAAAAATGAAAAATTAAAACATTACAGATAAAAAACAATAACTTTGCTCAAACAAAAAAACTGAAGGTAATAAAATGAAAACAAAAGTAATTATTATTGTTTGTGTTATTGCATTACAAACTGCTGTTTGGGCACAATTCTCATTTGTACATATTACAGATTTGCACGTTGCCAACGGGCTTTCGGCAGGAGGATACGATTTAAATGGTGTTATGTTTAAAACTGTTAGAGATAACATTAACAGTTTGTTTCCAAAACCTGCTTTTGTAATTGCTACCGGCGACATTTCGCATGCAGGAGAATTTGGTAGCGATGGTATGTATCCGTCGCTTATTCAATACCTTTACCCTGCAAACATTACAAATCCGGGAATAGGTGCTTTTTTTATTGATTCATTGCAAACAATCCCAATATACTTTACACCCGGAAATCATGACTTCAGATATGCCAATACTCCACCATTAAGCAATCAAAATTTGGCAAAGTACATGAGTTATATTTGCTCTGTACCGGATTATTTTGTAATTTACCAAAATGCAGTAATTATATGCATGAATTCAGGTTACGACGATTTACGCCCTTTATGGGAAGATTCAAATTTTATGTCGCCGGAAAGTTCAGGTTTCAGCAATGAACAACTCAATTGGCTTCGTGGCATTCTTATAAGTAACTATACAAAAAGAAAAATTATAATGATGCACAGCCCGCCTGTTAACAAAGTAGGTTTTTATTGTGATGGAACAGCATTTACAGGATACTTTGTGGATTTTGCCGATGGTTCAGTAAAATACAACAGAGATGTTTTTTTAAATATTTGTGATTCTAACCATGTTGATGTTGTTTTGGCAGGCCACGCACATCAAAATATTGTATCAAGCAGGTCAGGTGTTACAGTTAATGAAAACTGGCCTGATAGTACGCGATATGTGCAAACAGGCGCATCGCTTGACGGTTGCTACAGATTAATAACAGTTGATTCTGCATTTGTATCTGTTGGCTATCCTCAAACATCTGATTCATCAGTTTTTATTGAAACTCTATATTCAAAAGAAAAAATAATTGTTGAGATTTATCCTAATCCATTCAGCGAATCAACCACACTTGAAATTATCCCGCAAAGCGGGAGAAAAATTCAAAACTATGAATTGAAGATTTATGATTTATTCGGAAGAGAAGTAAGAAAATACGAAATACGAAATCAGAAAACTGAAATTTCAAGAGACGATTTGTCAAGCGGAATGTATTTTTATCAGGTGAAGAATAAAGAACAAAATATCGGAGCGGAAAAACTCATAATCCAATGACGACCAAAACGAACCCCAACACATTTGCACACGACAGTGCAAAGACAGGTGCAAACTTGACACGACCCGACTTCATTACCGCTTAAATATACGTACTAAAGAAATAATATGGGCAAAACACGCATATCAGCGGTCTCATTCCTGAACACCTTACCTTTTGTTTATGGTATTAACAATTCGGGTATGTTAAATGATTTTGAACTACTCCTTGATGTTCCTTCCGAATGCGCAAGAAAGTTCAACAATAAAGAAGTCGATATAGCCCTTGTTCCGGTTGCAGCGATAAAAAATCTGAGTTCCTATAACTTATTAAATGATTTCTGTATTGGAAGCGTTGGGAATGTGAGGACAGTGTTGTTATTATCGCAGGTTCCGTTAAAACAAATTTCTAAAATACATTTGGATTACCATTCGCTTACTTCGATAAATCTTGTAAAAATACTGTCTCAACATTACTGGCACATAGAACCGGAATGGGTAAATCTGAACGAGCTGACAGAAAATGATATTGCTTTGTTCGAAAGCATTGTGGCGATAGGTGATAAAACATTTGAGCTGACTGAAAAATACACTTATATCTATGATCTTAGTGCCGAATGGAAGAATTTTACGGGACTTCCTTTTGTTTTTGCCTGTTGGGTCGCACAAAAAAAAGTTGAAGATGCAAAAATCAGAGAAATTACCAATGCATTGGACTGGGGTGTCCGGAATAAAAGGGAGGCTATAGAAAAATTATTCGATAAACAAAGGTTCCCCTGCGTAAATATTGACGAATATCTTGAAAAAAATATTGACTTCATATTTAATGATCAAAAGCATATAGCCCTTGATCTTTTTCTTAACTACATGAATAAAAGGCTAAACAAATGATTTCTTATTAATTAATTTTTACACTTTAAAAATATTATAAGTTTTTCTGACTTTTTTAAGATAAATTTTCTATTTTAGCTGCATCAATTTCCATTACAAAAAGACGTGTTATTATGAAAAAAATACTTTTTTGCTTTGCAATACTTACTTTTCTTGCTTCATCTTTTAACGATGCGACAGCTGAGAAATATAACACTCCTGCTAAAGTATCCTACCCAATGGGTAAACAAATGTTAAGGCGTTTAAAAGCCTATTTTCGATACAGGGACGGTAATTATAATGGTGCGTTACGAATATACCGCGTTGTTTATGAAGCCAATAAAACAGAGGCAAGGATCAATTTCTTGATTGGGAAATGTTATGTACAACTACAGAACATGGAAGAAGCAATCTCTTACCTGCAAAAAGCAAAAAAACTAAAACCGGATTTTGACAAAGAGGTGGATTTCTTGCTGGGAGAAGCATACCAATACTTAGGTGATCTCAACAGCGCAATTATCGAATACGATATCTACAAATCATCTCTGAAACCCAAGCAATTAAAATATAATCCTGTTGTAGATCTACTCAGCCAGACAGTAACTGCTAAGACCCTGATGGCGCATCCTGTAAATGTTAAAATCAAAAATCTTGGGACCGATATAAATTCTGAACACGATGATGCTATGCCATCCATTACAGCCGACGGAAAAACATTGATTTTCACATCCAGAAGATCTGATACCAAAGGAGGCGGCATAGATCCTAACACAGGGCAGTATTATGATGATATTTATATGGCTACCTGGAATGATGAAAAAGGGACATGGAATCCGGCAACAAATGATGTAGGAGACTTAAACACATCAGGTCACGATGCCTGTCTTAGCATTTCACCTGATGGCAATACCATTTTTGTTTATCGTAACATTCCTACGATTACAGGAAGCGGCGATATTTTTTATTCCACAAAAAGAGCTGATGGAAAATGGAACACCCCAAAAACTATTGGCAAACCCGTTAATTCATCCTATTTTGAAAGCTATGCATGTCTTTCTCCTGATGGGAATACGCTTTATTTTGTCAGCGAAAAGAAAGACGGATATGGTAATGCCGATATCTGGAAAAGTAATAAGATCGGGAAAAATCTTTGGGGAAAACCGGTAAACCTTGGTCCTGTGATCAACTCAGAAGAAGATGAGCTGGGTGTATTTATGCATCCGGATGGAAAAACACTGTTCTTTACTTCCAAAGGTCACAATACCATGAGCGGGTATGACGTTTTTATGAGCCAAATGAAACCCGATTCTTTATGGACGGAACCTTTAAACATTGGATATCCTATCAACTCTACAAAGGATGAAATCAATTTCGTGATGACTTCCGATGGTAAAAAGGCATACGTTTCCAGCCGTAAAGATGGTGGACTTGGCAGCGCCGACATTTATGAAATTGATATGAGCCATTACACGTTCCCGCTGAAGATAGAAGGGTATGAAACTGCAACCCCAATAGTGGAAACCAATCTCGCTATATTGAAAGGCAGTGTAATTGAATCTAATGCCGCCCAACAGGTTGAAGCCGAGATAGTTATTAAAGATGCTGTTACAGGTAAAGAAATTACCAAGTTATTTACAAACGAAATGGGCGACTATTTTATAACCCTTAAAGGTGATAAAGAATACGAGATAAGTGTCGAAAAACCAGGCTACAAAAAGTATTCTGAAAAAGTGTTGTTACCATTTGATAAAGCAAAAATAAATACATTGGTAAAGCTTATCATTCTTGAAAAATTGCCTGAAGAAAAGAAATAAATAAAATTGCCACAGATTTAATCTGTGAACTAAGCGAAGCGACTTAATGAGCATCTTTAAAAACAAGAAAAGAAGCGAATAATCTGTGGCTAATTTTTTTTCTTTTACCCATAGAGTTTACGAAATCACAACATCATCTTCAGGAATTATCTGCTTTCCCTGGTATTTCAGAAGAAGTTGAGCTACTGTAAGAACATCTTTCTGGCAATATTTTACGATGCGATCCAGATTTTTTTCTTCATAGTAAACTCTTGCTACAGCGCTACCATCAATATCGTCTTTTGGAGTAGGAATATTAAAGATTGCTGCAAGTAGTTCGAGGGATGTATAATTTTTATAGTCACCGAATTTCCATAATTCCATCGTATCTAAAAGATTTACTTCCCAAGGTTTTTTACCGGCAAGATCAAGCAAAGCCGGAAGTTTAATGCCATTAACCATCATCCTCCTTGATAAAAAAGGATAGTCGAATTCCTTACCATTATGAGCGCATAGCAAGTGTTCCTTTTTATTATAATACGTATTCAGTAAAGTTGCAAATTCTTCAAGGATATTCCTTTCATCATCGCCATAAAATGATTTGATCTTAAATTTTTTTTTCCCATCGGTGATTTTCAAAACACCTGCTGAAATGCAGATAATTTTTCCAAACTCAGCAAATATACCGGCACGTGAATACAAAGTAGCCGCTGTATCTTCGGGCTTTTTATGCATGAACTCTGCCTTCCTGATCCATAGTTTTTTAAAAACATCCGGCAACTGATCAAACTCAGCGCACATAGGTACCGTTTCTATATCGAGAAACAAAATATTTTCTAAATTAAGGAACTCAAGCATATTATATAATTTTAGTTGTTACTATTTAGGTATAAAGGTATAGGTTATAAAGGTATAGGGATGGTAAAGGTTATAGGTCTTATCCCTTACCTTATACCCTTATACCCTTATACCTCTATTTCCATATATCTAAATAATTATTTTTAGTTTATTTTTCAAAGTTAAATTTATTTTTAAAATAACAGGTATTTTTATTTTTCTACTTTTATAAAATGAAGTTGAATTTGCAATTTAGCGATGGATGTTAAGCTAGTTATAACCGAAGATGGTTCGCATTCGCTTTTTGTTCCCGGATTAGATGAACATTATCATTCAATTCATGGCGCTATCAGTGAATCGCAGCATATTTTTATTGATGCAGGATTGAAATATTCACTGAAAGAAAAAACAAGTGTTAACATTTTGGAGATCGGATTTGGTACGGGACTGAATGCAATTCTCACTCTTCTTGAATTATCAAAACCTGCCTACCGGCAAGGCAGGCATAACGTTCAATGCGAATACACCGCCATTGAAACATTTCCGTTAGAAAAAGAAACATACAGCCTGCTAAATTATCCTGAAATACTCTGCATGAAAAATGATTCTTTTTTAATAATGCATGATTCTCCGTGGAATAAAAAAACGACTATTTCATCCCTTTTTGTGTTGCAAAAGATACTTGGCAAAGCGCAGGAAATTATGCTTCCTGAAAATTATTTCGATGTGGTATATTTTGATGCTTTTGCACCCAATGTACAGCCTGAAATGTGGACAAAAAATATATTCTTTTCTATTTACAGATCAATGAAAACAGCTGCAGTTTTGACAAGCTATTCTACAAAAGGTGATGTAAAAAGAGTTTTGAAAGAAATTGGATTTACGATTGAAAAACTTGCCGGACCTAAGGGAAAACGGGAAATACTCAGGGCTGTAAAAATCAGGGATGATGGATGTTTGCCGACACTCAAGCCAACCTGATGTTTTTAAAATTCATTTACAATTGGTATAAGATGCCGGAGGCATCGCAGGTTTATAAAAAAGCTGGAAAAACATAATAATTTGCGACCCCGCAGGGGTCGAACAAAACAACCGAAAAGATTTTTTATAAACCTTTGAACCCGCAGGGTTCTGAAAACAGAAATAAAAATCAAAAAATACAGTAAAACATTTACACAAATTTGAAACACTTTTCCTCACAATGCAAAGCGCTTATGCCTCCCATTTTTAAAGGCTCTTTGAATATGGGTAAATATTATTTAGACGAAATGTTTGCATGGAGTTTAAATATTCCTTATGCTTGCATATTAATTTGAAATAAATGGTTTAAATATTATTCGTTAATAAATAATTATAAGCATTTATAAACGGATTTACGAAAATTTCTATATATTTACAATGAGATGTTTATAGCTGTATAATGGAATAATAGCAACAAAAAAGATATAGTAAAAATAACACCAATGGTGCAAGCCAAAAGTTATGCAACAGTTAACACAATGACACGTTCTTGCAGACAAATGACATGACTTCGCTTCAAAGACAAAATGAATTTACGTTGCCAGGCAAAAATAAAATTTCATTACAAATAATAATTAAATTTGTTAAATAAAAACATGTCAACTAAATTCAGGACAATACACAAGAGAACATGAAATATTTTATTCTTAACTTTTTAGTAGTTTTTTCATCTATCTCTTTTGGGCAGATTACTATTCCCAAATTTAATAAAGACAGTTTAGGGTATTATAATCTAGGAGTAGAGGCGTATAATAAAAATGACATTATTAAAGCGGATTCTTTTTTTGCAAAATCATTATCATGTGTGGTTTCCAGAGACGCTTTATTTAATCATGCTGTAACTCGACTAATATTAAAAGACACATGTGTAGCATGTAAGAATTTTAAAATAGTTGGTGAATATTATAATGATATTGAGGCTTTTAAAATTTATATTGAAATTTGTTTGCAACATATTGACACAATATATTATAATAAGAAATATGAAAAAATTGAAAATGCTAGTGGATATAAATATTATGAAGAATTAAGAACACCAAAATGTGATTCTATAACAGAAGTTTTTATTCACAAAAAAAATCATAGCTTAACAAAAAAAACAACCCTTGGTGACTGTAAAACAGAATCAGTAGATATATATGCTGCATATTTATTAATTGACTCAAGTAAAAATTATTATTTTATTTATTCATCATCATTCCAAAAAGACAATAAAGTTCTGGTTGAAACTTTCAAAAATAATTTAAAGAAATATTTAAATGTAAAATATAATTTTGATGAAATACCAATCACCCCTAGAAATTTTTCTGTGAAAATATTAGTAAATAAGGAGGGTGAAATTGTAAAAAGTATTATTCAATCAAGACAATTTGAATATTTGGATAAATCTAAACGTAATAATATTGAGCTAGATATTTACAATTCAATAGAGAAGATGCCACAATTAAAACCAGGTAAATATTTTGGTAAGCCTATAAATATGTGGTATGAATTTTTAGTAGAATTATAACCGTTGCATAACTTGCTTCTTTTGCTAGCGGCGGACATCGTCTCCGGACAGTTTCGTTCGCTGGACATGATCACGGTTGACTTGGAGTTCGAGCTTCAATTAGTTCCTGCTTCAGACAAGTTCACGTTCGACAGTCCGCCACTAAAGCAATGCGTAACCGTTAACGAGCATTTATATGAGAAAAATAACTATAATACTATTTTTATTTGGTATAATTCCTTTCGTTCAAGGACAAAAATTTATTAAGCTTAAGTTTAATGTTACTAATTGGGAAGGGAAGGCAGCTTTTGTTACTAATATTCATATAATAACTGATAATGTTAAAGAGAATAGAAAATTTGGAGTAACAAAGTTTGATTACACAATTAATATGGATTCTCTGGCAACAATTAAAATTCAAACATCCAAAATTCAAAATAGGTCAGTAACATTGGCAGTAAGTTCGGATGATATTAAGGATAATATTTATAAGCAAGAAAATTTAATTCTGACAGATGGTCAAGCATTCAATATTAAGCTTAATCAGAACCAAAATGCGACATGCGATACATATATTCAAGGTATATTTGAAAATAAAGATTCTATAAAAAGCTCCTTTCTTGAAGATGTTTTTTCTCATTTTTTCACAGTATACTGGTATCCTTGTTTTCCTGAATTTTATCATGACGACTTTGTTGAAATATGTTTTGATATTGACAAAACAAACACCATTAATAATGTTCGTTTTCTTAAGAATCTTATTAATTCAAGAACATATTTTGTTTTTGATTATCTAAAATGTGTTGAAAAATATATTAAAAAAGAAAAAATTAGTGACCCTGTAAATAATATAATTGTACGACTAAATTGGAAAGTTAAATAATTAAACGTTCGCTAACAGCAATGTCTTTTTAATAGTAATACCCTGGCTTAAAAATTAATTAAAATAATACAAAAATGAAAACTATAAGATGTATTCTGATTATCCTCTTGTTTTCCGCTTTCTCCTTTTATGTAGCGCCGGCGCAGAGTTTTAAAGGCGGTTTATTAGCAGGATTGTCTACAAGTCAGGTTGATGGCGATACTCACAGCGGTTATAACAGGGCAGGATTAATTTTCGGAGGCTATGTGGGACTAGGTATTTCCGAAAAGATTTCCGCTCAGATGGAAATGAAATTTATTCAAAAAGGTAGTTATAAAAATCAGAATCCTGATGCAGGAGATTTTAAGATTTATAGTTTAAGGCTTAATTATGTGGAAATGCCATTTTTAATTAAATACCAATACAAGTATAAATTAACGTTTGAAGCAGGATTAGGCTTTGGGTATCTTGCAAGCTATAAAGAGGGGGATGAGAGTGGTACTTTTACTGATTATGTACAAATTCATCCTTTTCATAAATTTGAACTAAGTTACCAAATCGGAGGTTATTACCAATTGTTTAACAACCTTTCTGTCAATGTCAGATATTCCTACTCTTTACTACCAATCCGACAACATATAAACGGCGAGAATAAGTTTTTATTCAGCAAAGGACAATTTAATAATGTAATATGTTTTTCGCTTTATTACCAATTCAATAAACCAAGTGAATAAAAAGAAAATGTTACTTTTCAGGTATTGAGTTAATGGGTTGGGCAACTAGTTTGCTTGCCTTGTCGGCAGACAGGGTAAAAGGTCAAAAGTATATGGGAAAAAACCAATAACCAAAAACTATCAACCAAACCAGCCGCTCAACCTTTCAACCTAAAACCAGATTTGGTATAAAATGGAATATCAGAAATTCTTAGACAACATGAACAGTAAAAAGAAAATAATTATTGCCGTAACCGGCGCTAGTGGCACCATTTACGCGGATATGCTGATTAAAAAAATGCATCAGATTCGTGAGCAGATCGGGGAATGTAGTATCGTTTTGTCTGATAATGCAAAATCAGTATGGGATTATGAATTGACCGGAAATAGTTATAAAGACATATCTTTCAGGATTTATGAAAACAAAGATTTTTATGCGCCTTTCGCTTCCGGATCATCGGACTTCGATACTATGATCATTTGTCCTTGCAGCATGGGTACATTGGGCAGGATAGCCGCAGGTGTGTCGGGCGACTTGATATCAAGAGCGGCGGATGTTATGTTGAAAGAAAGGAAAAAACTGATCTTAGTTACCAGGGAAATGCCATTGAATTTGATTCATATTACAAATATGAAAATTGTGACAGAAGCCGGTGGAATTATTTGTCCTGCTTCACCCTCCTTATACTGCCGTCCTGCAAACATTGAAGACCTTTTAGCTACAGTGATTGAAAAAGTATTAAAACTTGCAGGTTTTGAAATTGAAGGCTAC
>Ga0265292_1002116_pt1 | contig 14737 bp, 13 predicted proteins | sample Munlanlewell296A_FD_189080 | JGI IMG/M metagenome (GOLD analysis project Ga0265292, IMG submission 189080) | Leachate microbial communities from a municipal landfill in Southern Ontario, Canada - Leachate well 296A | ecosystem: Engineered > Solid waste > Landfill > Unclassified | place: Canada...
ATTATGGGGTGCAATCAGTATCATTATTTGGATGAGCTTGAACATGGTTTTGGGCAGTTATTTTTTTAGACAAACCGCTAGAATTAACACACCAATACTCTCCATCAGTACTAAGAGAAGCACTAATTTGGTAAGCATTGGAATTAGATGAACATCTCAAACTTATATTAGAAAGAGAATAATTGAAGTCCGAAGTGTACATATACATACCAGAAGATAGATCAATGAACATGGAGTTGTTTTCGTCACATTTTTTTTGAACATTGCCACCACTTCCATTATAAGAACCATGTTCCTCATAAAACAATTGGGCGGCATTTCTAGCCATTGAAAGTTGAGCGATGGTTTCGGCGTCGTATGCCTTTTTCCTGCCCTGATTCATATAACTTAATCCAATTGAAGCCAAAACTCCGATTATCCCCATAACCACCAAAAGCTCTATAAGAGTAAACCCACACACCAAAGATTTTGGTGTGTGGGTAAACCCTTTATTTTTGTTCAATTTATAATTTTCACTTTTCATTTTTTACTAAGCCAAAACTTCTTTTTTCTTTGGCTCTACACCATTTGCGATAAGAATATTTTCAAATTCTTCTCTTTCAATATTTTCTACTATAATTAAACGTTTGGCAATAATATCAAGGAGAGCGCGGTGTTCTACAATAATCTTTTCTGCTTTATCGTGAGCATCTTTCATTATTTTTGAAACTTCTTTGTCAATTAGGGCACTGACTTCTTCTGAATATTCTTTTTCATTCACCCCTCGGCCAAAAAGAGCTTTACCTTCTGATCCTTCAAGGGCAATCGGTCCCATATTTTCTGACATACCATATTTGGTCACCATATCACGAGCTAAAGCGGTAGAAACTTGTAAATCATTTGAAGGTCCGGTGGTCAAATCGCCAAAAACCATTTTCTCCGTTACATAACCACCCAGAGACATGGCGATATCATCTAAAAATTCTTTTTTAGATTGCAATCTTTTGTCTTCAATGGGTAATTTGAGAGTATAACCAGCGGCCCGACCACGAGAAATAATTGAAATTTTATGAACAGGATCAGCGTAAGGCAGAACACTAGCGACTAAAGCGTGACCGGCTTCGTGATAAGCAGTAATTTCCTTTTCTTTTTTAGATAAAATATGGCTACGTCTTTCCGGACCAAGCATTACTTTTTCAATTGAACGCACTAAATCAAATTGAGAAACTTTGGTTCGGTTTTCCCTAGCTGCTAAGATGGCCCCCTCATTCATAAGTGAATACAAATCAGCACCCGAAAATCCTGGAGTGCGTTCAGCAATAACCATTAAATTTACATCTTCAGCAAATGGTTTTTCTTTGGAATGTATTTTTAATATTTCCTCTCTATCAGCACGGTCTGGCAAATCAATAGTCACCCTTCGGTCAAATCTGCCTGGTCGAAGCAACGCTGGGTCCAAAACATCGGGCCTGTTGGTAGCCGCCATCACTACCACTTTTTCAGCGGGTTCAAAACCATCCATTTCAACCAAAATTTGGTTTAAAGTTTGCTCTCTTTCGTCATTGCCACCACCCATACCGCCTCCTCTCACTCTACCAACTGCATCAATTTCATCCATAAATATAATAGCTGGTGCCGCTTTTTTGGCGATTTGAAAAAGATCACGGACTCGAGAAGCGCCAACACCGACAAACATCTCAACGAACTCAGAACCAGAAATTGAAAAGAAGGCGACCCCCGCTTCGCCAGCAACGGCTCTAGCTAAAAGAGTTTTGCCCGTTCCCGGAGCCCCCATCAAAAGAATACCTTTAGGAATTCTGGCTCCAATTTCCAAAAACTTTTTAGGATTTTTGAGAAAATCTACAATTTCTGAAAGCTCTTCTTTTGCTTCTTTACAGCCGGCTACATCTTTAAAAGTCACTCTTTGCTTTTGATCATCAGGCTCGGTAAGTCTAGCCCTTGATTGACCAAAAGAAAATGCTTGCATCCCAGCTCCTTTTATCTGGCGGGTCATCATCCAAATAAAGATGGCAATAAAAAGTATGGGAAAAAGTATGGGTGAAAGATTTAGTAACCAATAGAAGAAACCGCCGTCTTGATTGACACTCACCTTAACTTTACTCAATTCCTCGGCAGTCACTCCATAATTAACTAAAGTTTCTGCCACATTTGTTCCATCTTCTTTTTTAGAAGTTTTAATAATTCCATCTTGAAAAGTGGCTTCAATACTACTACTTTTTACTAAAATTTCCTTGACACTGCCGATTTCAACCGCTTTAGCTAACTCAGAAATGCTAATTTCTGGCTTGCTTTTGTTATTAGAAATTAAAGAATAAATAGAGACAACAAAAAACAAAATAAGAATACTTATCAAAAAATTGCCAAAAAACGAGTTTTTAGTCATTCCTTCTGGCTTTTTTTCAATATTTTTTTTGTTGGTTTTTTGTTGATTTTGTTTTGCCATTTAGTAATCATAACACAAAAATGCTCTCACGGGCAAGACCCGGAGGGCGGATTTTGTTTTATAAATAAAGATAGCGGATGTGATAAAATACAATCATGGGAAAAGAATTCAAGAGAATAATTTTAAGAGGTAAAACTGCAGTATTTATTGACTGGGCGAATGTTTATGGTTGGAAAAAATCATTGAAATCGGAAGTTGATATATTGATTCTTTATAAATACCTAAAATCTTACAAAGAAATTGAAGAAATTTATTTATATTTTGGCAAAGATAATCATATCAAATCAGAAGAATTTTTGAATGAAGCAGAAAAGATTGGATACAAAATTATTACCAAACCCGTTAAATATATTTTAATTGAAAACTTAGAAAAAGAAAAAATATATCGTAGAAAATGTGATTTTGATATGGAAGTTTGTATAGATGTTCATAGAAAAATATTCGAATGGGTTGAAAGTTTTATTTTTTTTACTGGCGACGGAGATTTTGAGCCACTCTATAAATTGTTAATTGGGTTTAAAAAACAAATAATAGTTGTATACACAAAAAGTCATCTCGGAAGAGAGATATGGAACATGAAGTGCGGAATATTTAAAGTTGAGTTTGTAAATCTTATAAAGATATAAACATGTCCCCCCCGACCTTGCGGGCGGGGGGGCGTGATTAGCATAAGTATAGCAAAAACAAAAACAATGTCAAGTCTAATTCAAAACAAAAAAGCACACTTTAACTACGAAATCCTCGAAAAATATGAGGCAGGTATAGAATTGCTTGGTTTTGAGGTCAAATCACTTAAAAAGGGGCAAGGATCATTAGAGGGTGCCCACATAACTCTGCGAGGCAATGAGGTCTTTGTTATAAATATGCAGATACCTCCATATCAGCCGGCCAATACCCCAAACGATTACGAGCCTCTCCGCAATCGCCGCCTTCTTTTGACCAAAAAGGAGATCGCCGACTTGTCAGGAGAAGAGAAACAAAAAGGGTTGACAATTGTGCCGCTTTCGGTGTATAATAAAGGCAGAAAGCTGAAAATGGAGATAGCAATCGTTCGTGGTAAGAAAAAATACGACAAACGTGAGACTATCAAAAAACGCGATACCGATCGCGAAATAAGACGAGATTTGAAAAATTAAACATCATTCGCGAAAAGTGGTTAGTAGTGAATCAAAACAAATTTTTCAAAAGTCTGGCTGAAGCGAAGCCAGGATCCGAAGACTTTTGCAAAAATTTTGTTTTGATGAACGACCCTTTTTCGGGGATGAAAGGTTTAGACAGATGAGATTCTTTGACAATGCGCGCGATAGAGCTGGAAAAACTCTTTAAAAGTTTCCAAAGCATAAATGCTAAAAACATTGTTGCACAGGCTAAGTCTGTTGTTTCTCCATATTTTGGAGTCAACGATTTTGCTTTCGCTTACGTTAGAGCTTAATTTTAAGTTCGCCTAAGCGACGGTTCCATCCTCAAGTCTGTTCAGGAATGGAATTGTAATAACTTCGGACTTTAAAAACAAGAAGTGTTTCGGCTTGTTTTTGAAATAAGAAACTAGATATTTGTTTGTTTTGTTAATTTCATAGAACAAGTATCAAACTTCTGTTACAAAACAGAATAAAATTAACTACACCGCGTAGAGGCATTATCAAAACTTGTTTGCATCCGGCTTCAATGCCGGCTTCTCCACTCGACTCGTCGCGAATTTTTCGCTACGCTCAAAATTCCCTCCTCGCTCGTGGTAAACCATCACTTCGCTTATTCCATAACTTTTTTAATAAAATACATACACACATCTCTCACGACCGTGAGCAATCTGTGTATTTGGTATTTAAATTTGATTCTTACTTTACTAAACAAGTCCTACCGTCGCGACCCAAAGAAACTTGATGGTCAACAATGGTAACCATTGTATTTTTTATATTAACTTCCAAAACTAATCCAGTAGAAACCTCTTTGTTCCAGTATTGGTCAAATATAAAATTACCGAGAGAATAATAAACAGTAGTGCCCTCCTGCCCTGAGGAACTCGAAGGAATTTTTTCTGAAGATTGGATAACATGCGGATGCGAGCCGATTATAAAATCAACGCCGGCTTTAGCAAAAAGTTTGACTGTGTTTTTTATACGCTGGGGCGGAGCCACATATTCATCACCCCAATGAGCATAAACAAAAACCATTTGTTCATTATTTTTTTCTGCTTTAATTTTTTGAGCCACCTTTTCTGCCGAATCTCCGCCAAATTCATTGTAAGAAACAAAACTTATTTTATTACCACCAATTTTGGTGCGATAAATAGGTTCGTCACCGTTTAAACCACCAAAATAATTTACTCCAGCTTCGCTCAAATATTTTTTAGTTGAAACCATTCCATCTTTACCAAAATTACCTATATGATTATTGCCCAGATTAACTATTTTTATATTATTTTTAGCCAAAAGTTTGGCAGTAGTTGGTGGAAATGTAAAAACAAAATTTGTGGAACTTCCAATTTCAGACCCCATACTTATTGATGGATTATCTGTGATTGGACCTTCCAAATTCCCTATCACCACGTCAGAATCTTTCAAAAAATTACCAACGCAAGAAAAAATAAAATCTTCACCTTTGTTTTCCCCCACTTGCCTTATATATCTATCAAAATTCATATCTCCTACAAACAAAATACTGGCTTCTCTTTTTTGATATGAAAAATAAAATGAAACTAAAAGCAGAGTAACCAGAATTAAAATAAATACAAAAAAATTTTTAAATTTATAGCCTAACATTTTGAACGGTCGTTAAATTTGTTAAGAACTAATACTGACTTTGTTTGGGGCGGTAAGAGATAGCTTCCAAAATGTGATTGGGAGAAATTTCAAAAGAAGAATCTAGGTCGGCGATGGTGCGGGCTAGTTTTATTATTTTATGATAACTTCTTGCCGACAAATCTAAAGTTTTTGCTGATTTATTTAAAATATCTTTGACTTCATCTGAAATTTTCAAAACAGTCGTGATGTCTCGAGCACTCATCTCAGAATTTGTACCAATTTTCCTGCCAGCATCTCTAAATCTTTTTGCTTGAACGTCTCTTGCTTTAATTATTCTTTCCCTTGCAGGAATACTCTCACTCTTTTCAGCTTTTTCCGTCAATTTCTCATGATCAACTTTGGAAACTTCAGTCCAAATATCAATGCGGTCTATAATAGGACCCGAAATTTTCCTTTTATATCTTTCAATTTGCAAAGGTGCGCAAGTGCAAGGCTTACCCTTTATACCGTAATTTCCACAAGGACAAGGATTCATCGCCGCGACCAATATAAAATGAGCCGGAAATTTGACAGTACCGCGAGCTCGCGAAACCGAAACTACTTTTTCCTCCAATGGCTCACGCAAAGATTCAATCGCCTTATTTTCAAATTCTGGAAATTCATCCAAAAACAAAACTCCTTTATGCGCCAAAGTCACCTCTCCCGGTCTTGGGTTTGATCCACCACCTATAATAGCCACATGAGAAGCGGTATGGTGGGGAGAGCGAAAAGGTCTTTCTGCGACCAATGTATCATTTAGAGCGCCAGTCATTGAATGAATCTCAGTCACTTCCAAAATTTCATCAAAAGAAAGTGGTGGGAGTATCCCAGAAAGGGCTTTGGCGAGCATTGTTTTGCCCGTCCCCGGAGGCCCGTATAAGGCAATGTTATGTCCTCCAGCAGCAGCAATTTCTAGAGCGCGTTTAGCCGCTTCTTGACCTTTAATGTCTGCCAGATCAAGAGAAATATCTTGTAAATTTTTTATTTCTTTTTTCTTTTCTTGTTTCAGCTTTTGGTTTATATCAGTATCATGAGCAACGTGATTTATTATCTCTATCAAAGTTTCTGCTCCAAAAACAGCAATACCGTCTACTAAAGCGGCTTCTGGAGCGTTTTGAATTGGCAAATAAATTTCTCTAAATCCCGCTTCCTTGGCTTTTCTTGTAAAAGCTAACGCACCTTTGACTGGCCTCAAATATCCATCTAGCGAAAGTTCGCCTAAAAATATTTTGCCTTTAGGATCAAAAATAATGTCTCCACTTGCCAACAGATATGAGAGAGCAATGGCCACATCTAATCCTGAACCCTCTTTGCGCACCTCGGCTGGTGCCAAGGAAATTATTACTTTGTGATTTTTAGACTTTGGAGATTCAAAACCAGTATTTTTAACCGCAGCACTGATTCTGTCTTTAGCTTCCTCTACTGCCTTATCTCCCAGTCCAACAATGGAAAAAGAATTTAGACCCCGTGAAAGGTCTGCTTCTACATCAACAATATAAGGTTTTAAGAGATTAGCTTGTGCGCTGTGAACTTTAGCGTAAGACATTTTTGTTTAAAAATTTTCGTAGCTTTTCGTAGTTTTTCGCAAAATTTTCGTATCAACCCATATGCTTTTTACATGTGCGAGCGGACTGGTTGGCAATTAATCTTTCCTCCTCTATTGATTCATTACAAACTTCGCAAATTCCGTATTCTCCTTTTTCAATTTTTTTAAGCGCATCTTTTATATCGTTGTATCTAATCTCTAACTCTTTCAAAACTGCAGTATTTCCTTCAAATTCTTCTATGTTATCAGCGGTTTCATTTTCATCAGCGCTGTCTTCGTTCATTAAAGTCGGCTCAGCTTCCCAATCATTTTTATTATTGGGATTTTTTCGGCCGATTTCATTTAGATCCTTCTCTACCAAAAGAAGTTCTTCCTTTAATTTTTCTTTAAAATACTCTGTGTCTATGTCATTTCTCATGTTTATATATTAGCATAATTGATATCTCAGGGGAATATTAAATAATTAAGGTATCATGTCTATTAAGTGTCCGATTACTTGCATATCCTCAACTAATCCTTCCTGACTTGCTTGACACAAAGCATCATTTAAAGTATCAACAGCCAAATCATTTTTCCCTATTACTGTATAAATCAATGCTAGTTCTATTTGAAAGTTTACTCTCTGTTCTATGGTGCCACCCAGCATATCTGTTTTTTGCTGCCTTCTACCATGCCATTTTTCAATCTCCGAATTCAGATATTCAGAAAAACCTTCACTTCTGAAAATTTTTGCAATCTTATTTTTAAAATCTTCAAAATTTTCTATACTGCTTGGCCTTTCCATATTATTATATGATTATTTTTTATCAGTTTTAGTAATCTTTTCCAATGCTTATATTGATGTACTCATAATAAATAACTTAATTTATAAATACTTAAGCATTCCAAATTTAACACAAATGAATTATCTGGCAACTGAACGAGAAGCGTAGGCGGTTGACATATCTCCGATAGCCGAGAGGTTGTTGGTAATCAAAATAATGTTTTTATCAAGAAAGGTGTAGGCAATCTTGGCCTGATTTTTTTGATTAACCAAAGCTCTTGTGTCTTTATTTTTAATAATTATATCTTTCCAATTAAATACATCTTTAACTAATGGAGCTGGGGGTAATAGGGTCTTTGTAGTCGTGCTTGTGGTAGTGGCTAAAGCATTGGTTGTAGTACTGGTTATAATATTTGTATTATTTACTGGTTTAATTTCTACACTGAAGAAAGCCAGATCTTTTTCCATTGTTTTTTCCCACTCCAGCATACCCGAGAAAGCGCGACCAAAATCATTGACCGAAAGCGCCAAAAAATATGACTTTTGATTGTTTTGAGAAATCATACCGATAGCATATTCACTTTTCAGTGTTCTCTCTAGAGTTCCGGGTAAAGATATATCTAGAAAATCTAAAAGATCTTTAGCATTTTGTAATGTTGAACCACTAACGTTTGATATTTTTATGATACTGACTCCGTTACTTGGCGCTAATTTTGCAAATTCCTCTCCGATATTTTTATTGGTCAAATTGGCTAGAGTGATAAAATTATTGTAAGGAATAATTTCGGTATCAATCGTAACTTCAGGCAATGGCTCCTTTCCTGCAAATTGGAAAATGTATAAGGAAGCTACCACCCCTCCCGCAAGTAACAGCAAACTTAAAGAAAGTGATGTTAAATTTATTTTAAAACCATCTCCGGTAGAAACTTTCTTTTTGATTAGGATAGGAACTTCTTTTTGTTCCTTTTCTTCTTTTCTCTCTTCTTTCCTTTCTTTTTCCTTTAAAGCAATGGACATCGTCGATTCATTTTTTTCTTTTATAAACTCCGCCATATCGCCCTGATAAGTACGCAAAGAAGCGAGCTTTTGCTTGCTATGCAAAGCATCAATTACTCCTCCAAAATCCTTAGGAATTTGCCCAGTTTTATTATCTGAGTTTATATTTTCATTTTTTTCTTCAGCCATTTTTTTATGGATTATTTCTTCTGAATGAAATTGGGGTCTGCATCTTTGATTGAGAGTTTCAATCGGCCTTTATCATCTAAACCTTTAATGAGTATCGGTACCTTCATCCCAACCTTCATATAGTTTTCTACCTTGTCTATTCTAAATGGGGCAATTTCAGAAACGTGCACCATACCATCACTCTTTGGACCAAGTTTAACTATAACCCCGAAGTCAGCCACTCGCACCACTTCTCCAAAAACTCTATCCCCTTCTTTATATTCTTTAACAATATCTTCAATTAAAGCTTTTGCTTTTTCGGCACCGATGACTTCTCCGGTTATATAAATTGTACCATCTTCTTCTATATCAATCTCTACGCCAGTGTTATCTTTGATTTCATTTATAACTTTACCACCGGTACCAATAACCATTCCGATCTGCTCTGGTTTAATTTTGATAGAAATAATTCTAGGAGCTTTCGGTGACAATTCTTTTCTCGGTTCTTTTATTTCTGCTTCAATCACATCCAATATTTTTAATCTAGCCATTTTAGCTTTTTCAAATGCTTCTTTCAAAATAGAAAGTGAGATTCCGTCAACTTTTACATCCATCTGCACCGCCGTTACCCCATCACGAGTTCCCGCTACTTTAAAATCCATATCACCATGCTCGTCTTCTGGACCCTGGATGTCGGTCAAAATTTTATATTTATCACCTAAGGCAACTAGACCCGAAGCTATGCCCGCCACCGGTTTTTTAATCGGCACACCGGCATCCATCAAGGCTAGGGTAGAACCACAAACTGAACCCATCGAAGAGGAACCGTTGGAAGCCAAAACTTCCGAGACGATTCTTATTGTGTATGGGAAATCTTCTTTTGCGGGCAATATTGGCAATAGAGCTTTTTCGGCCAAAGCGCCATGACCGATCATTCTCCTATTCATGCCACCAACTCGGCCAACTTCACCAACTGAAAATGGCGGAAAATTGTAATGATGCATAAACCTTTTATTAGTTTGCAACTCCATACCATCAATCAGCTGTGAATCACCTGGTGCGCCAAGTGTCAAAGCTGAAAGAATATGAGTGCCACCTCTGTAAAAAATGCCCGAACCATGTAAAACCGGAGAAATACCGCCGGCTTTAGCATACAAATTTCTTAATTCATCAAAATCTCTGCCATCTATTCTTTTATTATTTTCAACTGAAATTTTATGAACAAAATCATTTATGGCTTCGTGAAAAAGTTTTTTGGCCACTCGAAGATCAGCTTCCGACATATTTTCTTTTAAATACTCAAACCATTCGTCCTCCAAAGCATAAATTTTGTGCTTACCCGCTTCACCCATAAGGTCTTTCATTTTTGCCAAAACTTCAGTATCAAAAGCTTTTTGCAAATCATCTGGTATTTCTGTTTTTTTAACTTCAACTTTTTTATGGCCAATCTCTGAAATTATTTTTTCTTGAAATTTTTGCAATTTGGCTAATTCCTCTTTAGCTTTTTCCAAAGCTTTCATCAACATTTCTTCACTTGCTTCATTTGCGCCCACTTCAATCATATTTATCGTCCCATCTCTGCCACAAGCAATGAGATCCAATTCATAATCTTCTGTTTTTTTCACACCATCGTCCAGCAAATTTCTCATATCGTAAGAAGGATTGATCAAAAATTCTTCTTTACCCTTCAACTTTCCAATTCTGACAGCAGAAACAGGTCCATTCCATGGTATTTTTGACGTAGCTAAGGCCAGTGACGATGCAATTACACCCAATACGTCTGGGTCATATTTATCGAGTGATAATACTGTTACCACCACCTGGATTTCATTTCTCAAATTGCTATCAAAAAGGGGCCGGATAGTTCTATCAACAATTCTGCCAGAAAGGACAGCTTCATCGGAGGGTCTTCCTTCTCTTCTCATAAATCTAGAACCCAAAATTTGTCCGGCCGCATAAAATCTTTCCTCGTATTCAACCGAAAGAGGAAAATATTCTAAATCTTTTTCTCCCTTAGACATCACCGCCGTTGCAAGAACAGTAGTGTCTCCTAATCTTAAAATAACCGAGCCGTGAGCATTTTCTACTAAATCACTAAACTCGGCAGTCAATTTTTCACCTCCAATCTCCATCTCATATTTTTTTGTCTTCATCCTATTTACGCGAGATCATTCTTGAATGTTTTTAATCCCGAAATTCAGGAACAAAAATATTCAAAAATTATTTATCCCGCAATTACTTATAACGCTTTCAATATAGCATAAACAAAACTAAATCAAAGCCTGCGGCACATAGTGCCGCAGGCTAGACTTTTTATATTAATTTGTTATATTTTTCCCCTCACCTTTGCAAGGTGAGGGGCAGTTTTCCGCAAGGAAAACGGGGTGGGGTCGGAATAGGAATTTGAAGATGACCTTTTGGGGCAGGATCTTTAAAGGTCATCTTCTGGGAGAAAAACTACTTCCTCGCTTCGACAATAGCCAAAGCTACATTGGCAGGGACGATAGCATAGTGATCAAATTCGATGTTTGCATTACCACGACCCTCAGTCATTGAGCGCAAAGTAGTCACATAACCAAAAAGTTCTGAAAGAGGCACTTTAGCTTTTACTACTTTTAGCCCGGCTCTGTCATCCATACCCTCAATCAGACCTCTTTTAGATGAAAGGTGGCCAGTAATATCACCCATAAACTGCTCTGGCACCACTACTTCTAATTTCATAATAGGCTCAAGTATAACAGGTCGAGCTTTTTTAGCAGCTTCTTGAAATGCTTGCGAAGCAGCGATTTTGTAAGCGATTTCAGATGAATCCACGTCGTGATAAGAACCAAAAGTAAGCTCGCAAGAAATATCTACCATTTTGTAACCAGCCACAATACCTCGCTCCATCGCCTCTTTGACCCCCTTTTCAACGGCTGGTATAAATTCGGAAGGAATAACACCTCCTTTGATAGAATCAATAAATTCAAAACCTTCTTCCCGATGCACATTTTTCTGCTTTTTCTTGTTCTCTACTTCTGCCTCCAAAGGTTTAATATTGAGTTTGACATGACCGTACTGACCTTTGCCACCAGTTTGTTTGATATATTTAGTTTCAGCTTCAGCAGTACCTGTAATAGTCTCTTTGTACGCTACCTGTGGAGCACCCACATTGGCTTCCACATTAAATTCTCTTTTCATACGATCAACAATAATATCTAAATGCAATTCACCCATACCAGAGATAACGGTTTCTCCTGTTTCCGGATCGCCTTTCACCTTAAAGGTTGGGTCTTCATCTGAAAGTCGATGCAAAGCCATACCCATTCTTTCTTGGTCTGCTTTGGTTTTTGGTTCAATCCTGAGGGAAATAACCGGCTCTGGGAAAATAATGGTCTCTAAAATAATAGGGTTGTTTTCATCACAAAATGTATTAGAAGTTTTGGTATCCTTCAAGCCAACAGCAGCCGCGATTTCTCCGGCAAAAACTTTTTTCACTTCTTCTCTTTTATCTGCCTGCAATCGCACGATTCTTCCCAATCTTTCTTTATCACCTGTCGAGGCATTATAAATATACGAACCAGACTCAATAGTTCCAGAATAAACTCTAAAGAATGTTAGTTGACCAACAAACGGATCAGCTTGCAGTTTAAAAGCCAAAGCTGAAAATGGTTCTTCATCTGAAGGGTGCCTTTCCACTTCTTCGCCAGTTCTTGGATCAATGCCTTTGATAGCTGGCATATCCAGGGGTGATGGCAAATAGTCAACTACCGCGTCCAAAACCAATTGTACTCCTTTATTTTTCAAAGCAGAACCACAAAAAACAGGGAAAATTTTATTTGCAATAACAGCTTCACGCAAAATCTTTTTCAAATCAGCGACAGCGATTTCTTCTCCGACCAAATATTTATTCATCATTTCATCATTGTTCTCCACAATCCTTTCCACCAATTCAGCTCGGTATTTTAATGCATCTTCTTTCAAATTTTCAGGGATTTCTGTTTCAATCACATTCCCACCCAGGTGACCCTCAAATTTGTAAACCTTCATGTTAAGTAAATCAATTTGCCCCTCATGTTTATCTTCCTCACCAACGGGTATTTGCATACGAACAGCTTTTTTGGAAAGTCTGGCCAAAATTGATTTGTATGATTTATCAAAGTTAGCACCTGTGCGGTCAAGTTTGTTTATAAAGCAAAGTCTTGGCACGGCGGCTTCCTCGGCGTAGCGCCAATTAGTCTCAGACTGTGGTTCAACTCCAGCTACCCCATCAAATACACAGACTGCTGCGTCCAAAACACGCATTGATCTTTTAACTTCTACAGTAAAATCAATGTGTCCCGGAGTATCAATAATATTAAAACGATATTTATTGTCTTTATTTTTTCGGCCTTCTTCACCCAAATATGTTGGCGCCCAAAAACAGGTAATGGCAGCGGCAGTAATAGTGATACCCCTCTCCCTTTCTTGTTCCATCCAGTCGGTAGTAGTCTCCCCTTCGTGCACTTCACCAATCTTGTGCTGACTTCCTGTATAAAACAAAATACGCTCGGAAACGGTTGTCTTCCCTGCGTCAATGTGGGCTATGATTCCAAAATTTCGAACTCTTTCTAGGGGATAATCTCTGTTCATAAATTAAATATAAAAAGCAAATAAAAAATTCCGTAAGGAACATTTAAAAATATACACTAATAAGCAATAAATTGCAAAACTACCAAGCGAAGTGGGCGAAAGCTTTGTTGGCTCCCGCCCGCATCGCCTTGCGAAGCATGGCGGGCAGGTTGGCCATTTTACCAAGCGAAGTGAGCGAAGGCTTTGTTGGATTCGGCCATTTTGTGGACGTTTTCGCGTTTTTTGATAGCCTCACCTTCATTTTTAGAAGCTAGGATAATTTCTTCAGAAAGTTTTTCGGCCATAGGTTTGCCTTTTTTGGCTTTAGCGGCATCAATAATCCATTTCATTGAAAGGTAAATCCTTCTCTCGGGTCTCACCTCTCTTGGCACTTGATAGTTGGCGCCACCAATTCTTCTGGAACGGACTTCCATGGTTGGTCCAGCATTTTTAAGTGCTGTATCAAAAACTTCCATTGGACTTTCTACTTTAGCTTTCTCTTTGATTAAATCAAAAGCGGTATAAACTATTTTTCGAGCAGTATTTTTCTTGCCACTATCCATCACATAATTTATAAACTTCTCAACTTTTTGAGAATTAAAAATTATGTCTGGATTAGCTATGTTTCTGTTTTTTACTTTTCCTCTCATATTTTATTTACCTTTTTTAGCTTTCTTAACACCATAACTTGATCTTGAAGTCATTCGATTTGCCACTCCCTGAGCATCAAGTCTACCTCTAACTATGGTATAACGTACTCCGATGTCTTTAACCCTACCACCTCGGAGCATTACGACTGAGTGCTCTTGCAGATTGTGTCCCATACCTGGGATGTAAGCGGTCACCTCCATACCATTGGTCAAGCGGACTCTGGCAATTTTTCTAATAGCAGAGTTAGGCTTTCTCGGAGTTTTTGTAGTTACTTTAGTACAAACACCTCTTTTAAAAGGAGAGGCATAATACACCGGCCTATTCTTCAAAGTATTAAACCCACGTGCTAAAGCTATCGCTTTTGATTTGGAGCGAAGAATTTTTCTTTTTCTTTTAACTAATTGGTTTATGGTCGACATTTGATATTTAAAAACCGCTCTCGCGGACAAGTACTAATCTAATACAAAGCAAGGAAAAAAGCAACCCCATACCAAAAATATAACTCTTTATAAAGGCCAACCCTCAATTATATTTTGAGCATCCCTTTTACTTTCTCAACTATATCATCTATGCTCTGATCTGTTTTTATAAGGTAAGCAAAACTCCCATCTTGAACCGCTTGAGCAATAACAGTTGCATCTTCTACCACAGTAAGCATTATGACTTTGACTTTTTTGCCCCATTCGTGATCTTCTCTCAATTTCTTGAGCATCTCCTGTCCATTCATTATAGGCATTAGGACATCAAGCAATATCATATCGGGGTGCAATTCAAACGCCTTGTTTAAACCCTCTCTTCCG
>Ga0265292_1002117_pt1 | contig 14729 bp, 12 predicted proteins | sample Munlanlewell296A_FD_189080 | JGI IMG/M metagenome (GOLD analysis project Ga0265292, IMG submission 189080) | Leachate microbial communities from a municipal landfill in Southern Ontario, Canada - Leachate well 296A | ecosystem: Engineered > Solid waste > Landfill > Unclassified | place: Canada...
CGCTGTGTCTCCTCCCCGGCTTCAACCTTAGATGCTATCTTGGGAACGTTGAGCTGGGCCCTCTGAACGGGCATGTGGAGGCCCAGCTCCCTGATCAGCAGCCTGTAGCCGCGGGCGATCTCCTTCTCGTCGATGGTGCTGACACGGGCTATCTCGCTCAGCGTCATGGGCGTCCGCGTGACCCGGAGGGCAGCGTAGAGGGCGGCTGCGACCATGGTCGAGATGCTTCTCCCCCGGACGAGCCCCCCCTTCAGGGCCCTCCGGTAGACGACGGCCGCCTGCTCCTTGACGGCTCGGGGGACATGAAGCCTGTCGGTGAGCCTGTCCAGCTCGCTCATGGCCTGTGCCAGGTTCCTGTCCTCGGAGCCGTTGACGTTGGACCTCGTCTGCCACCTCCTGAGCCGGAGCATCCTGAGCCTAGCCTCTTGTGGAATCATCTTACCTCCGGCGTCCTTGTAGACCGGGCCAAGCATTGTGGACAGCCCCTTGTCGTGGATCGAGAAGGAGGACGGTAACCCCACTCTAGACCTCGTCTCATACTCGCTCTTTGTGAAGGCCCTCCACTCGGGTTCCGTGTTGACGGTGGGCTCGGCGATTACTAGGCCACATCCGCCACAGACCACCTCTCCGGACTCTAGGTCCTGGATGATGTTGCTGCCCCCGCATTCCGGGCAGACGGAGATCGCCGGCTCACCTAGGATCTCCATCTGTGCACCCCCAATGAGGACCAACTCTCTTATGGGGAGATGACTCAAGTGAGATATAAGTAAGCCGAAGACTCTAAAACGCTAATCTTTGTCAACCTCTAACCCTTTGCACGGTCACCTTGTAGACCTTCTGCCACGGATCCGTCCCCATCGAGGCGTAGAACACGTTGCCGTACTCCCTCCTCTCGAGGGTCGAGGCCTCGGAGAAGAGGGTCGTGAACCGTTCGATCCCTTCGTATCCATCCAGGCCCTTCAAGTGATGCTCCTTCAAGTATCTGGTCTGGCCTATCGTCAACAGCCGAACATCCTTGGGAAGACCTCTTACCCGTCCGAAGGCCTCAAGAGTGATGGAGATGAGAGAATCGTCTCCCATTCCCTCTGCCTCTCGATCTTGGACTAGGGGGAAACGACGCCGGGGACCCTCGGGAAGGGGACCGACTCCCAGATGTAATCGCGACCGCATACGTACCTAGTGAGGCGTTCCACTCCTATGCCGAAACCGGCCGACGGCGTCGTCCCCTCCCTGAGCATCTCGAGGTACCACCTGTATGTCTCCGGAACCTCTCCCGTAGAGAGCATCCTGGCGACGACCCTCTCGTACTTGTACTCCCTCTCACCACCGCTGACTGCCTCGCCGTACCCCTCGGGATAGAATAGGTCGAAGTCGCGGAGGATCCCCGGGCATTCCTCGTCCTCCCTGTCGTAGAAGCCCCTCGCCGTCTTCGGGTAGTCGATGAGCCAGAAGAAGTCCCCGAAGCTCCTGCTCAGCTCGGCTTCGGCGTTCCATGGGATCTCCTCGCCCTGCTTCACCTCGAAGCCCTTCTCCCTCAGGAGCTCTACGGCGTCGCGGCAGGTAATCTTCTTAAAGGGGAGCTTCGGCGTCTTCAATTCTCTACCGAGGACACCGAGCTCGTCTGAGCAGTTCGCCTTCACCCTCTTCACCACGTACGTGACCATCCCCTCCCCAATTTCCATGACGTCGAAGTAGCTTGCCCTTGCGACCTCGAGGTCGAGCTGCCTGAACTCGGAGAGGTGGCGACCAGTCTCTATGGTCTCTATGGGCTCGAGCCTGATGTTGGGGCTGAGGGCGAAGATCCTGTCGAAGCTGTTCACCGCCATCTGCTTGTAGAGGATCATGCTGCTCATCACCTTGAACTGGGTGCCGTAGTAGTCGAAGCTGACCTGGCTGGCGCCCCTGATTCCTGGGTCGGTGGCGGGGCCGATGATGGGGGCGAGGATCTCGATGAACCCTATGCCTCGTAGATGGTCCCTGAGGGCTGAGAGGATCTCATCCTGCACCCTCATCACCGCCCTCATCTCAGGCCTCTTGATGTCCCTGTACCTTGCCTGTAGCTGAGCCTGTACCTGAGCCTTCCTCTGTGCCCTGTCCATTCATTACACCGGCAATAAAGAATACGAGCGAACGGCCTGTGATATAAAATTATTCCAAGAAATAATGTATTATTTACGAAATAACACTTAAATAGTGTCGCATCATCGTATATTTTCTAATGTCAACTGTCAGTCTCGACGTGAAGGACCGCGAGATCCTCCGGATGTTGATGGACGACGCTAAGGTCTCGGCGAAGGACATCGGTCTCAAGATAGAGTCACCTGTCACAACCGTCTACAGCCGGATCAAGAGGCTGGAGGACGCCGGCGTGATAAGGGGCTACAAGCCAATACTAGACGCCGCCAAGCTGGGGAGGCCCACGACCGCCTTCATCTTCGCAAGCTTCACCTACAGGCCGCCGGGTGTGGACAAGGATCTTGATCAGAGGGAGATCGCTAGGAGGGTTGCGAGGTTCCCGGAGGTGCAGGAGGTGCACATCATCACGGGGGACTGGGACTTCCTCATCAAGGTGAAGGAGAGTGACGTCTTCGCCGTCGGTAACTTCGTCGTCGACAAGCTACGCACCGTGCAGGGCATTTCAAAGACCCTGACCTGTATGGTCTTCGACGCGGTGAAGGAGACGATGGACATAGCCCTGCCGCCCTAATCCTCTTATCCCTTACCGATGGAGGCCTTCCCTTACCATGTAGCCTGCGAGGGTGCATAGGGCGGTGTGGATGAACACCGTGACTCCCCTAAACTGGATCATGGTCAACTACGGCGGCAGTCCCGCCACCAGACCCCTCGAGGTCACGCACCCTCTCCATGATGAGGAGCAAACGCTAGTCGTCAAACTTCGCTAGCTTAGGGCCTAGCACAATTGGAGATGCTATAGAAGCCCAGTGCCTTCACTATGATTCCGGCAGGGCAAGCAAGCCGACCCCCGCGCAGATATCCCAAGCGCTATATTGGGCCCATTGACCGCAACGGGCACACGGAGCGTTCCAGACGAGTCCTGTTGATACCGAATTCATGGCGAAGAACAGGAGAAGTAGTGGCAGAAGAACAGGAGAAGTGGTTGGGCAGAGGGTAAGGAACCGTGGATGGGTGATCTGCCAGGTGGTGGGGGTGAACTGGCAGACAGTGAGAGTGGACTGGCTGAGGCCGTTACGCTTCTGGCAGTAAGGGCATGAGTAACAGGGAGAGATGCTGAAAAGGGACATAAATGCCAGTCTTGACGAACTACCACAGATACTGTCAATGGAAAAAACGGAGCTGGGATTGATCAGGGGACCGATCAGCAAAGCCGCGAAGAAGGCGGCTGAGAAGCTCAAAGCAGAGGAAAAGGGCGAAGGGGGGCCCCATGAGGAGGAAGGAAAAGGCCTTCGGAATCTCCCTGCTCATCCCGTTCACTCTGTTCGTTCGTTCGGCCCGTTCGCTTACACTATCACATTAGCCACATATAGGCATGGAGTTGGCAGATGAACAAGCCTCTGGGTGAGGAGAAAACACGGCCCGCTGAACTCATCCTCGCCGGGTGGATCAGGCGGGAGGGGCCCCTCCCTCGATGGTTCATCCGCTCCCTCCTTTGACTCCGTCCGATAGGAAGGGAGATATATGGCTTACAGAGGCATGATTCGACGGGTTGGACGGGGCTTTACCCTGGCGTGTTTAGGCTCCCCCTCTCTCTTTGATGAGCTTCATCAGTTTGTGGCAGTACCTGCACCTCACCGTTCGGCCCGTGTCCTGCTCATCGTAGTCGAACTGCATCCCACACCTAGGGCAACTGCCGTAGTAGAGTCTGTCGTCGGGTGCCTTCCTGAATATCTCGACCTCGGACACTTCTTCAGCCTCTAGAGGCTCGTCCTCTTTTTCCTCGGCTTCCTCGGATAGGCTATTGATTAGGCTACCGAGGTTCTCGTCTAGGGCCTCCCAAAGGGGGTTCTCGTAGACGGCGCTCAGGCTCTCCTTCGCCTTTTTCTCCTTCTCACCGAACCTCTCCAATGCATCCTTGCCATAGTACCTCTCTATCGCGTCCCGGCATATCCTCTCCCCCGCCTCCAGCGTCTCGTCGTTCTTGAAGAGGGCGTTGCTCTCACACTTTCGCCTCCCATACTTCCGAACGTAATCCGGGTCCTTGGCCTCCCTCCCCGAGCCGGTCTTGAGGTTCTCGATCCAGGTGAGCCCGTACCGGTCGATGTCCTCCTTGTTCAGGCCGAATCGCTCTATGATCAGGTTGGTGGGGTACCAGTCGACGGATCGGCTTATGTCCCTGAGCCCCTTCCTGAACCTGCTCGTGATCTTTAGGCCAGCGGGATCGTGGTCGTAGAAGAGGAGCAGCACGGGGGTTAGGCCTCGGGCCTCGGCCTTGATGCTGAGCTTCGCTATATGGTACCGGAGCAGAATCGGGTACCAGCCCTTCGAGTTCACGATGGGGACGTGGTACTCGTCGCAGATGGGTTTGAACAGGTTTCTGAGGTCGCCCTTCTCGGTGCATATCAGAAGAATCGATTCTTAATGAAGTTAAACCAGAATTCTCTTATTATATATTGGGAGCAGAACCTTATTCTTCGTCAATGAAAATCTTTTGGAAGGAACATGGAAAGCAACTTAGCGAAGCACGAAAAAAAGGTAAGGAAATAGAATCATTAATTGAAGGGGATGTAAATAAAATTAGAGAGATGATCGAAAGAATAAAGCCTAGACTTACTGAGAAGAGAGATTCTCTTATGAAGGAATATGGTATAGAGCCTAGAATATTAAAGCAGGAAACAAGATGGGGATAGCTCGAGCACACAAGCATAGCTTCCTATGGAAAACGCCTGACTAGCCAAAGGGCGCGCGCTCCTATGAGAAACGCCTCAGGACACCTCTCACAGAGCGATCTAATCAAGGTCGTCGACGAGATCGATCCGGATAAGATTATACCCATCCACACCCAGCACCCCGAGTGGTTCAAGGACACCTTCTCTGAGACCGTGACGATCCCAGAAAACGGGGTGGTCACCCTTTAACCATCGACAGACTCACAACTTTTTAGAATGGTACGTGTTTAGCTCGTTACGCGCAGGTGTTTATTTAGGTTTTTAACTGCACTATTTTTGATCCTTTCATGTTAACTACTATAAAATCCGCATTGAAATAAGGCAAAATAATGCCTCTTTCCATATGAGCTAAACACGTACTTAGAATGTTTTATAAATAGTAAAACAAGGGGTAACAAGCAATGAACAGCTTAGAGTATGACACCGCTCAATCCGGCCTGCGCGCCGTCCTCAAGGACTACCAGGAAATCGCCATGAAGATCCTCTGGGAGAGCCCCATGGGCCTCGGCTCCAAAGCCGTGATGGATCGGGTGAACGCTGAGCTCAAGCCCAACACCATCAGCCGCGCAAGCATCATCAACTTCCTCGAGGCAATGCGTGAGATGGGAGTCCTCAAAGGCGTCGATATTACCGGGAAAGGTGGCCACCGCTGGATCTACAGCCCCGCTATGACGGAGGCCGGGTTCAAGACCTTCATCGCCGAGACCATCCTCGGCAACCTCAAGAGAGACTTCCCCGAGGAAACCCGACGAGCCATAGCACAAACTCCTCTAATGTAATATCTAGAGGATTTTTGATTCACATTCTGCCATATTTTGAGAGTATTTAACCCCTTATAAGTAAAGGTCCAGTCAAGACTGGAGTTCAAGGGTTATTCGGAATCCTCTATTACAATATCGTTGAAAGCATCGCTCGCGCATTCAGCTTAACTGGTTATTAGGATGAACAGAGAAGCTAACTCCATGAAGACTTTCTCTCCTCACGAAGGTTTAGTGCCATTACGCTGCTCCTTCGACTCCGTTTGGAAAATACTTCAAGCGAAAGCACAAACCTTGGAAACGGATCGTGGAGCCCATTTCACGGCTCTCGCTAGCGTAACTAGTAGCGGAAAACATGAGGGTGAGAACACCATACGTATACTCAATGGAAAAAATGAGTATGCACGTGTCTACTATTGCTGCTGGGGTAAGTACTACAACTGCTACGGGACACGAATAGGCATGTACTGTAAAGCCTTAGATCAAATAGCTTAGGATACGTGCGCATATCTTGATAGTCTTTGTTTAATGGTCCCAATAGATTTTGAAATTAGTGTAAGTGAAGAGCGCGCGCGAATACAAATGGAATAAAGTTTTAGGCGGATACTTCCCTATCTGGTATTACCTTCTTTTTAGACTACGCATTAGAAACTTGCCTCCGCCATTTAGCTCCCTCTCGATCTCCCAGCCTTGGTTAAGTAGACTCATCATTTCCTTCTCGGAGTTCACTAGTCGGTGCTCATATCCATTCGAGTTTGTAAGCTCTAAGCTAAACTTCCTAATCTCCTCCACGGCGTCATCCACGGATTTAGATCGGGCAAGAATCTCCCTGAGCTTACTAATCCGATCCTCACCGAATCCAAGCATCTTCGCGGTGTCAATAACCTGCTTTCTCCTCATCTCCTCCTCATTCACGGAGGTCCCTAGCAGGAAGGGCAGACACCTCTTATACGATTCACGCATATTCTCAATCAGATCACCCGGCAGCTGAGACTTGTTACTACTATACCTGGCCGACATCTCGCCCTGATGCCCCATCCAGTATGTCCTGTAGCTGTTGCTCAGGACCCCCTCACTCACAGCCATCAGTAGCCGAGTGCTGAAGAAGCTACGCAACACATAGGGGCGGTAGTCGTAGGTCGGCCTCATCGCGCTCCTGATATCCCTGCCAACAACCGCCGCGACGATATGGTCGCTATTGATCCCTCTTACAGACCTCCAGCCCTTGCCCCTATTAGAGTTCGAAACGGATACAAGCGAAGAACCTGCTGTAAGCTGCTCTCCCTCGCCCTGCCTGTGTTTAAGATACGCGATGATGTCCCTGCAGGTCTCCTGTGGGAGGAAGGTGCGATACTTATGCCCCGCCTTGGATATAGGCTCCCTTACCTCGAGGAGGGCAGGGGTACGGATGAAGTGTAGCCGCTCGAGGTCAAGCTCAGGTAGGTCACCAAGATTGATCCCGTCCCTGAGATGCTGGTGTCCAAGCGACTCAAGCCTCAGCCCACTATAGGCAACCGCCCCCACACAAATTCTGCCCCTAAGGCTGGCTGAACTCCTGATATCGCTCACCTGCTGGGGCGTTGGCACTTTCTCGTTCTCCAGGGTGGGGGTCATATTCTGGTTGCTGATTTTAATTCGGCGCACGATTACCTGTCCATTGAAGTTCGCCCACCCGCGGATTACCTTCATGTAGTTGCTTATCGAGCCGGGGGCATACCCTTCTCGCTCGAGCTGGGTGACGAAGTTCATTAGACGCCTCTCGAAGCCCTCCCGGTTCTCCTTGATCTCCTTGGTAAGTTCCTCAAGGCTCATGCCCAATACTCCCAGAGCCCTGTAGAGAACCCTGCCCTGTTCGATGGCGGTAGTGGGTGAACCCCGCGCTAGATTGTCAAACCAGAGCTTGAAGTCGGAATTGGTCTGGTAGAGCTTGTACCACTTGGCGTTCAGAGGCATGCTCCACTCTTTCTTGCTTTCGCTTCTGGGGCCTCTGCGCGGGGTGTAATCCATTTTTTATTCTCAGGTGAAGATCGAGGTGAATCAAACCTATAAGACTATCGAAAATGGACTTTAGGAATGGTGGGCCCGAAGAGATTTGAACTCTTGATCTTCTGATTATCAGTCAGACGCCTTACCTAACTAGGCCACGGGCCCGGCACTCCTTTCTGGATGCGCCGCCCTGTTAAATATTTAACTCTCCCCCGCCGAGGAACCCACATGGAGCCGCTCACCATCCACCTCCTCGGCACCGGCGGGGGCCGCCACACCATGTGCACCCAACGCAGGAAGACCGCCGGCATCAGGCTCGCCCACGGCGAGACGCAGGTACACGTCGACCCCGGCCCCGGCGCCCTCGTCCACAGCATCTACGCCGGCCTCACCCCCATGCGCCTCGACGGAGTCATCGTCACCCACTGCCACCCCGACCACTACACCGACGCCGAGGTCCTCATCGAGGCGATGACCGGCGGAACTACGCGCAGGCACGGCGTCCTCGCCGCCGCCAGGAGCGTCCTCAGGGGAGGCGACGGCATCGACCCGAGCGTCAGCAGGTACCACCAGGGGCTCGCGGGGAGGGTCGAGGAGCTCGTGCCGGGCTCCCGGTTCGAGATCGGCGGTATAAGCTTCGAGGCCATCAAAGCGGTCCACGGGGACGGCGACGCCGTCTGCCTGAGGCTCGAGGCCCCCGGAGTCGGCGCCCTCGCCTACACCAGCGACACGGAGGCCTACCCCGGCCTCGGCGAGGCCCTCCGGGGCTGCAGGCTGCTCGTCCTCGGGACCATGTGGCCGAGGGGCAGCCCCCTCAAGGGGCACCTATGCACCGACGACGCCCTCCGGCTGATCAAGGAAGCAAAGCCGCGGTGCGCCGTGACGACCCACTTCGGCATAAAGCTCCTCAACGCGGACCCGGCGAAGGAGGCGGCGTGGCTCGTGGAGGAGTCAGGGGTCCCCGTGATCCCCGCCGTCGACGGGCTGACGCTCACCCTCGACGAGAAGATCACAGCCAGGGGGCCGCGTAAGGCCGATGAGCCGATGACCATCGATGCGTGATGGTTAGATTTATCCGGGCATCCGCGTTAGCTGTTGGCACCTTGTCGGGCGACTCCCGTAGTGGGCTGCTGAGGCTCCTCTACGCCTCCGTCTTCCTCGTGGCGACCGCCATAGGGACGCCTATGATGCTCGCCCCCGTCCAGGCCGAGCGGCTCGGCGCCACCCTCTTCGACATCGGGATCATGGGGACCGCCGCGGCGGTCGCGTACACCCTCATGACGCTCGTCGCGGGGGCCCTCCTCGACCGGTTCGAGAAGGTGCGCCTCTACCTCGCCTTCAACGTGCTGACCACGGGGGCCCTCGTCTTCCTCGCCCTGGCGTCGGACGTGGGGCAGGTCTTCTGGGGCAGGGTGCTCATCGGTCTAGTGGGCGGGGCGTTCTGGGCGGCTGCGGGCGCCGTGACCGCCGACATGGCCCCGCCGCACCTCCTAACGCACGCCATCGGCCGGTACAACCTGAGCTGGATACTCGGCTTCGTCTTCGGCCCCTTCATAGGCGGCTGGGTAGCCGACACCTACGGGTACCAGGCGCTCTGGACGCTCCTCACCGGCGCCATGGTCGCCGCCCTCGCAATCAACGCCGTCATCATGGGGAGGATAAGGCTGAGCTCCGACTCTAAGGAGATCAGGTTCGACTTCTCGGCCGTATCCGGCTTGAGGTGGGCCTACCTGACCATGATCCCCTACGCCCTGGGGCTGGGCATCTACTTCTACATACTCCCCGGCTACATGGCGGAGAGGGGCATCTCAGCGACCGCGATAGGCTTCCTCCTCGCCCTGAACAGCGCCGTGAAGGGCGTCGGGTTCTACAACTCGGAGAGGATAGTCGGCTTCGGCGTGAAGAGGGGGATGCTCGTGGGCTCAGTCGGCCTCGCCATGAGCCTGATCGGGGTCGCCTACGCCTCCACCGAGCTCGAGTTCCTCGGCCCCCTGATCATCTTCGGCGCGGCGAACGGCGTCATCGAGCCCCTCATCCTCGACTTCATCGTCCACGGCTCCCCGAGGGGCAGCCTCGGCGCCACGATGGGATTCTACGAGTTCATGTACGGCGCCTTCACGTGCCTGAGCCCCCTGGTGGCCGGGTACATGAGCCAGCTCTACCCACTCTCAGCCACCTACGTGGGGCTCGGACTCATCACCCTCCTCATCATCCCGACCTCGGCCAGGCTGCGGAACCGCGAAAAAGGTTAGGGAAATACACCTAGAAGTTAAATAACTTACCAACCCCTGATCCACACGAGCTGATTGAAATGGTCAAGGTACCCGAAGAAGCAAGGGCAGTGTTCGAAAAGCAGCGCGTCATCCCGCTCGCCACCGTGGACAAGTCGGGGAAGCCGAACGTCGTAATGGTCGCATTCTGGTGGTGGATAGACGACGAGCACGTCGCCGTGGTGGAGAACTTCCTCCATAAGACACACGACAACCTCGCCGCCACGAAGTGGGGGTGCATGGTCGCCTACAACATGGAGATACACAAGAGCTACCAGATCAAGTGCAAGGCCGAGCTCGTCACCTCCGGCCCCCTCTTCGACGAGGGGAAGAAGAGGGTCGAGGAGTACAGGAAGAAGGCCCCCGTGGAGCTCCCCGCCAAGGCGGTTTGGAGGCTCAGCGTCGAGGAGCTATACTTCACGGCGCCCGGCCCCAACGCGGGCAAGCGCCTAGCTTAAACGCTAAAAGTCTAGGCTGCGAACCCAACTCATCGGCTGCCTCGGCCCTAGCCCTAGAGAGGCTTGAAACGGGTCTCCTGCGCCACCCGCTTCACGATGAGCGAGACCGTATTCTGTTGAAGCATGTGATTGTCCAGGATCAAACCGAAGTAGGCGGGGTCCTTCTCACGTAGGTCCTTCAACCAGGTCTTCAGCCGAGTCGAGTTCTTCGAAGCCCTGCAGCGCTCACACGCGGGGACTGTGGTCGAGCACGCGTCCAGCAGCGAGTGTACCTCATCGTGGCCTCCGGTGGTGTTGGTGGCATCGATCACGGAGCCACAGTAGGCGCATACTCTGCAATCCAGACACCCGTCCTCGTGCTGAAATAGGCACTTGCCGTTGCTACAGTCTGGATACATCTACCGCAAGTTGGGAACGTTAATTTATTAATATTGTCGAAAAGGACTGTAATCGACTTTTCGGGCATTATTAACGGCGTATTTTCAGCTAAAAAGCGTTGCACTAGAAAAAATTTAGCTATTTAACGGAGATTTTAGACTATCCTAAGAGCCCTTGCCGTACGTTTCGGAGGGCGAAATCCCATAAAAGGAAAGAGTGTTCCATCACGACGCGGCCTTAACCCTGCCACCTTCAGTTTCTACAATAGCTTTTAATATGCTCTTGACGAAATCATCTCGGATGCGAGGGCTGTCTATGGGGCATCGTTTTGTCCTCGCCCCGCGCGGGGCTTGAAGGATCGGGTAACCCAGGCGGCGCTCCGCTTCCCGCGGACAAGGTTTTAAGGCTCCGCCACATTTCTGAGCCTATTCGACCGCGTCCGGGAACCGGTGAAGAGCATGAAACAGCTGCCTAACAAGATCGACTTCCTCCAGATGGAGGAGAAGTGGGAGAGGCTCTGGGAGGAGCACGGCACATACAGGTACGACTGGGGCGACGAGGTCCGCCCCAGGTATAGCATTGACACGCCGCCGCCCTACCCGAGCGGGGACTTCCACATGGGCAACGTCCTCAACTGGACGTACTTCGACATGAGGGCACGCTACAAGAGGATGCGGGGCTTCAACGTCCACTTCCCCCAGGGCTGGGACTGCCACGGGATGCCGACGGAGGTCGCCGTGGAGAAGAACAAGAAGATACGCCGAAGCGACGTACCGCCCGACGTCTTCCGCAAGATGTGCGAGGAGTGGGTCGAGCAGTACATAGCCAAGATGAAGACCGCCGTCGTCCGCCTCGGCACGAGCATAGACTGGAGCCTGGAGTACCGCACCATGGACCCCGACTACATCAGGAAGGTGCAGCTCAGCTTCCTCATCCTCTACGGGAAGGGGCTCATCTACAAGGGGGAGCACCCCATAAACTACTGCCCCCGGTGCGAGACGGCCATCGCCGACGCGGAGGTGGAGCGCCTCAGGAGGACTGGGAAGATATACAGCCTGGCCTTCGGGGTCCCCGGCGGGGAGCTCGTCATCGCCACGACGCGCCCCGAGTACATCCCCGCCTGCGTCGCCATAGGCGTGAACCCCACCGACGAGCGCCACAGCCACCTCATCGGCAAGCAGGCGACGACCCCAATCTTCGGTAGGAAGATACCCATCATCGCCAAGGACGACGTCGACACGACCTTCGGCACAGGCGCCATGATGATCTGCACCTACGGGGACAAGGCCGACGTCATCGACGTGGCCCGCTTCAAGCTCCCCGTGGTCAACCTCCTCGACAAGAGGGGGCGACTCAACGAGAACGCGGGCAAGTACGCAGGCATGACCATCCCCGAGGGGCGGAAGGCCGTCGTGGAGGACCTGCGCGCCGCCGGCCTACTCCGCGAGGAGAAGCCGCTGGAGCAGGAGGTGGGCACCTGCTGGCGCTGCGACACCCCCATCGAGGTGGTGAACGCCAAGCAGTGGTTCATGCGCACCACAGCATTCAGTGACCAGATCATAGAGCAGGCGAAGAAGATCACCTGGTACCCAGACTTCATGAGGTACAGGCTCATCGACTGGACGAAGAGCCTCGACTGGGACTGGGTGCTCAGCAGGCAGCGCGTCTTCGCCACCCCCGTACCCGCGTGGTACTGTAAGCAGTGCGGTGAGATACACCTCGCCGAGCCGGAGGAGCTACCAGTGGACACGAAGGTGCAGCAGCCCAGGGGCAAGTGCGCCAAGTGTGGCTCCACGGAGTTCACCCCCGACTACGACGTTATGGACACGTGGTTCGACAGCAGCTTGACATGCGCCATCCACGCGGGGTGGCCGGATAGGCCGGACTGGCACAAGCTCTTCCCAGCCAGCGTCCACCCGAGCGGGCAGGACATCATCAGGACGTGGGCATACTATCTCATGGTGAGGCACCTAGCCCTCTTCGGGGAGCCCGCCTACGAATCCGTCCTCATCAACGGGATGGTGCTCGGCGGCGACGGGAGGGCAATGCATAAGAGATTAGGCAACTTTGTCGCTAGTCCCGAGGTCTTCGGGAAGCACGGCGCCGACGCGGCGCGCCAGTGGGCCGCCGCCGGGGGCAGCACGGGCACGGACATACCCTTCAGGTGGGAGGACGTCGAGTACGGGCGCCGCTTCATGACCAAGCTCTGGAACGCGTGCCGCTTCAGCGCCATGAGGCTAGAGGACCACGACCCCAGCCAACACGCCGAGCCCATGCTCCTCGACCGCTGGATACTATCCAAACTGGAGAAGACGGTCAAGGCGTCGACGGACGCCATGGAGAACTGCGAGTGGATGAACGCGACGGAGGCGGCGCGCAACTTCACGTGGCATGTTTTCTGCGACGACTACCTGGAGGCGGCGAAGTACAGGCTCTACGGCGAGGGCGAGGCGAAGCTGGCGGCGCAGCAGACGCTCCGATACACCATCAGGAGGATGCTGCAGATGCTCGCACCTGTGACGCCCCACATCACCGAGGAGATATACAGCACCATGTACGCCACCGACCCGAAGGACAGCATCCACCTTAGCAAGTGGCCCGACTACAACGCGGCCCTGGTGGATGAGGAGGCGGAGAGGGCCGGCGACCTGATCACCGGTATCATGGGCGAGGTGAGGAAGCAGAAGAACAAGCTCGGCGTCCCCCTCAACAAGCCGGTGAAGAGACTCGTAATCTACGCCGACGAGAAGGCACTCGCGGACGCCCGCCTCGGGGACAGGGATGTCAAGGAGACCCTCAAGGTAGAGGAGATCGCCTACGAGTCTGGCTCGGGCGAGGCCGAGGTAGAGGGACACGCCGGCGTCAGCCTGACCCTCACCCTCTTACCCCCTTCATAGCATCAAATAACCCCTGTTCTAAACACTAGAACTAGTGTACTAAACTGTGGGATTATACCAAGCTCCCCGCAGCTATTTTGTGAAGCAAGATGAGAAGCATCACGGTACTTACAGCGATTATACTAACGGTGATGATGGTGCCCGCAAGCATCTACGCCATCCAGAACCCGAAGACAGGGATCAACGTGACCAACCCCGAGGAGGTGGCGCTCGCCTACGTCAGGGGCGCCCCGACCTTCAGCTTCGACGGCATAACGTCCACGCTCAGGGTCGAGGACGTCTTCATAAACAAGAGCAACCCGCCACAGTACGTCGTAACCATAGGGTTCCAGTGCCTACACGGAGGCTACGGGGATAGGACCGACAAGATGGTCCTCCAAGCCATAACCCCGCACACCGCCGTCGTGACGGTGGTTGAGGGAAAGGTGGTCAGCGCTGTGGTTGATGGCTCGTGGAACGAGGTCGCTCAGAGACCGGTCCTCAATGAGGATGTGGAGCCGGTTATCGAGGCCATCGCCCTAAGCTGGCTCGTCAACGCGCCGACCTTCAAGTTCGACGGCGTCGCAGGCTCAGCGGCGGTCGTCGACTCCTGGCTGGCGATGACCTTCGCCGCGCCGAGCTTCTGGGGAGTGACCATCGAGTTCGACACACTCCACGCGGGCTACGGCGACAGGAGCGGCCAGTTCTTGGCGCAGGTCATCACGCACCATGTCATCAGGATACATGTGACCGAGGGCGCCGTGGACTTCGCCGAGATCGACGGCGCCTGGGATGAGGTCAAGCAGAGACCCATCGAATCCGCTTACACGGTGGAGGGTGCCGAGGATACTGCCCTAGTGTGGCTCTACGGCTGCCCAACCTTCAAGTTCGACGGGATAGCCGAGACGGTGAAGGTCCAGAACATCGTTACGCTCAGGATGCCCAACGCATGGGAGGTGTACATCGACTTCACATGCGGCTACCCCGGCTACGGGGACAGGACGGGAAACGTGATGCTCGGTAAGACTCAGGACCACACGATCAGGATAATGGTCATCGCCGGGCAGGTGACGCGCGCCATCATTGACGATGTGTGGGACGAGATGAAGCAGGCAAGACTCGACTCGACGCCATCAGA
>Ga0265292_1002119_pt1 | contig 14721 bp, 11 predicted proteins | sample Munlanlewell296A_FD_189080 | JGI IMG/M metagenome (GOLD analysis project Ga0265292, IMG submission 189080) | Leachate microbial communities from a municipal landfill in Southern Ontario, Canada - Leachate well 296A | ecosystem: Engineered > Solid waste > Landfill > Unclassified | place: Canada...
TCCTTAGGGTATTTATTATACCCGGTTTTTGTTTTTCGCGCCACAGGGGGTACCCCCTGTGATGGTACTAGTTCCTTAATAGTTAATTAGGTACCTAACTTGAGGTCACTATCGCTGAGAAATTGGGCAAGAATATGGAAAAGAGAGCTAAGAACGTAGTTAGCACAGATACTGTTAAGTTAATTAGTGACTTAAAGGATAATGGTATTAATATTGATATTTCAGAAGGGATATTTTTTCTACAAATTGATTATGATTTTGTGTATAAACAATTTGCCGAATACTTGCCAGAAAGAAGAACTGTATTTCTTAAACAAAGAGCATTGGAAATACAACAGGGATTTATGGAAGATGCAGGAGTCATAATCCCTTGGGATAATTTAAGGAAAAGATTGATTTTTTGGGAAGATTATGTTAATTCATTTCCCAATACTGAATACAAAGATCATGTTTTAGAATTGATGAAAGTATATTTTACAGTTTATTTAAGGGGTTCAGATAATTCTGAGACATTCAGCATTGATTATTCTAACAAAATAAATGATGGTGTACTAAAAGATACAGTCAGGCAAAGTTACGAAAACTTTATCAAGGAAAACAGATACTCAAAATACTATGGATTAATAACAGATTACTATCATTATCTCCAAATTAGCCATTTTAAAATAAATCACAAGTTTATAAATAATTTTTTCAAATTATATAAGTTGGAATAATAACGGGAATGATCTATCCCCAAAAAAAGTATACCAATTCCGCTCCCTAAACCAGGTTCTGATGGAATCCAATCCTTTTCACAAGAAGTATACACTGTTATCTCAGAAATAATGAAAAACAAGCTGAATCTCGGATTAGAACCTAATTGTTGTTATTGGCGGGATAAAGTTGGAAGCGAGATTGATTGTATTGTATATTGATAAGTGAACTAACTCAACCCCGTCCCCCGGGGCCCCCGGTTACTTCGTTATTATCACAAAATAAGTATTGTCCAGCTCTTTGGTAAACCGTACGGTTTGTATAAGGTTTTCGCGTTTAGGAAATGTTGATTCAATAATAATCATGCCGGGCTTTTCTTTTTTTGTTTTATCCAAACACTCATCCACAGTGGTAGAACTCAAAACGGTATATCCCTGAGCCCCAAAAATATCTGTTATATTCGCAGTAACCTCAGAATCTTCGCTTACCACCATAATTTTTTTCGCCGCGACCCCGCGGGTTAATAAAAGCTCAACTTCTTTTATCAAGTCGTTCGTGTTCAACGGTTTAGTAAGATATTTATCCACGCCAATACGGTATCCTTTTTCTTTATCCTCAATAATCGAAAGTATAATCACCGGTATCCCCATGGTTTCCGGATCTTTTTTCAGCGTTACCGCAACGTCAAATCCGTTGATTCCCGGCATTTTAATATCGAGTATCACAAGCCCGGGCCGGCACTTCATAATTTGTTCAATTGCTTCTTCCCCATTCGAGGCTTCAAACACGGTATACTCTTTTTCTTCGAGCATCTGACGTATGAGGTTCCGCATCGCTGCCTCGTCGTCTACAACCAAGATGTTGCGTTTACTGTTTTCAAACGAGGACATCACCGTTGCCATTTTGGTTTTCAGGTCATCAAACTTTATGTTTAGTTCCTTTTTCATAGCTACATCACTATTTTCTGATAAACCCGCAATATTATCAGGCTGGAACGCTATAGGCAGCGTAAAAATAAACGAACTTCCTTTTCCCGGCACGCTTTCCACCCAGATATCGCCTTTGTGATGCGTAACAATTTGTTTGCATATCGACAACCCCAACCCGGTACCTTTCGGTTTTTTCACTAAAGTATCGCTGCTTATTTGTTTAAACTTATCGAACACAACTTCCTGGTCTGTTTTGGCAATACCAATCCCTGTGTCGTTAACGCTTACCTTAACAAACCTTCTGTCATCAGTGATTTGCGATTTAACAGTTACATCCCCGGCCTCGGTAAATTTTACCGCGTTGGAAATCAGGTTTATCACTACTTGAATTAACCTGTCCCGGTCCGCAGTAACGGTTGGAAGATCGTCCGCCAGTACTTTCACTAGCTTGACATTCCGGTTTTCAAACAACGACATCGTCGCCGCAACTGCATGGTCAATTATAGGGTTTATCTCCAGCTTTTCCATTTTCCATTCCATTTTGCCCGATTCCATTTTCGCAAGGTCCAGGATGTCGTTGATCAACACGGTCAGCCGTTCGCTTTCAAACACGATGATATCCACGTTTTCGCCTATCTGCCGTACGGTCTTTTCTATTTTCTCGGTTTTCTGGGTTATCGCCGGGAATACAATGTCGTTTAACCGTTTTTTAATAATTTTTGCAAAACCCATCACGGACGTTAACGGCGTGCGAAGTTCATGCGATACCGTTGAAAGAAACGAGGATTTCATGGCGTCCAGCTGTTTTAGTTCGTTGTACGCAGTTTCCAGCTCTTTGGTCCGTTCAGTTACCATAATATCGAGGTTAACAATGTTTTTCTGCAGGTTATCAACCATGCCGTTAAACGACCTCGCAAGCATGCCAAGCTCGTCATTACCTTTAACGCTGCTTCTGACAGTTAAATCGCCGTACTTAACTTTCTCCGCAGTATCCGACAACTCGCGTATGGGTTTGATAAGGTTGTTAACAAAAATCAGTCCCAGTATCAACGATAACGCGATGAACACAATAAATATTACGCCTATGCTGTTTATAAGATTTACAGAACCCTGTTTTAACTCGTCTTCATATACCGACGACGCGATGTACCAGTCAAACTTCTTGAAATATCTCACCCACGACTTTTTGTAGTACTTATATTCGCTCGGATGTTCAGGCTTGTCCCAGCGGTAATACAAATAACTGTCTGTTTTATCCGCAATTTCTTTCAACTCATCAAGTATCGGGCGTTTAGTATCAGGGTTCTGGAGGTAGCTAACATTTGTACCGTCAATATTTTTGTTGGGATGGCTCACGAGAAACTTGTCGCTGGTAAAAATGTATATATACCCGGTCTTCGCAATCCTTATTTTTGCCAGTTGTTTCCTGAGGTTGTCAACTTCATTGGTTTTCTTTTTCTGCAAATCGTTTTCGATATCGTCAATATAAACCCCGGTGCCAATAACCCAGTTCCAGTCCTTCAGATGTGTCGCATACGACATTTTTTTTACAGGCTTACTTTCCCCAAGCCGGCGCCAGTAGTAGTAATGATAAACCTCGCCATGTTTTCGCGCACCTTCTACCATTGGGGGAACAATGAATATGCCATAAATATCTTTTATCTTAGAAAAATCTGTATTATGCAGTTTCGGGTCGGGGTGCGAGATTAATACGGAATTGTAGTCGGATATCCACAGGTAATCGTTGTTCCCGTACTTGAACCACCGCATGTTTTCAAGAATATTCTTGCGCGCATCGTCCCGGCTCAGCTTTCCAGTTTTCACCTGGTTTTCAATATTGCCAATATATGATATACCGAGCTCCACAATGTTTCTTAGCTCGCGTTTCCTGCTTTCCATCAATGCTTTTTCTTCGGATTCAAGATCTAACGACACTTTTTCAACCAGATTGTAAACGTTTTCAAGTATGGTTTTTGCCGAGTTTTCTTCGATCTCACCGACTTTTCTGTTTATCAACGGCAACGAAATCACGTACATTGAGTATGCGAAGATAGATACCAGCAGTAATATTATGGAAAACGCTTTTAAAAACAGTTTTGATTTAAACATTTGGTTTCCCTACTTGATCCCAAACACTTTTTTCGCTTCGTGAACCATAGCATCCGGGTCAAACGGTTTGGTCATATAAACATCTGCACCGGATTCAATGCCTTTTATTCTATCAAACTCCTGCCCTTTTGCGGTTAACATCACTATATACACCCCGGCAAGCTTAAGTTTATTCTTAACTATGTCACAGACTTCGAACCCGTTCATCTCGGGCATCATAACGTCGAGGATAACCATGTCCGGCAGTTCTTTTTGTATGATTTCAAGCGCTTCACGCCCGTTATCCGCTTGTAGTACAACCAACCCTTCGACGTAAGCCTCCAAATCCTCAAGCGTTTGTTCTAACAATATACGTATATGCGCTTCATCGTCTACGATAAGAATCTTTTTTCCCACTCAGTAAATACCTCTTTTCTTTTAGTATATTACTTCAAACACTTCCACGGGTTTGTTTTTCCCTTTAACACTGGTTCCGCCGAGTTCTTTAAACTCAAACACGTTTTTTGCCGCGTCATACGTATTCCGGCTGACAAGAATCTGGCTGCCTTTTGCAAGCGTCTGCAGCCGTGACGCGATGTTAACCTCGTCGCCTATCGCTGTGTAATCAGTATGATGGGTAGACCCGATATTGCCCACCACCATGTGTCCGGAATTAATACCGATCCCGGTATGAAAATTGTCTTTTATCCAAAGGGTTTTCATTGTTTTTATACACTGCTGCATCTGAATTGCGGATTCAATCGCAACAATCTCATGGTTCTCAACCTCCGCTGGCGCGCCGAACAGCGCTACTATCATGTCGCCGACAAACTTGTTTAACGTACCGTTATTTTTAAATATTATTTCTACCAGCGAAGAAAAGTATTCGTTTAAATACTTCACGATTTGTTCTGGTTCAAGCATTTCACACGCGCCGGTAAAGTTACGGATATCAGAAAACATGACCGTGATCCTTTTTTTCCCCGGAGCAAGGCCAATATTATCGGTATCCCGCATTATTGCTTCTACCACCTGAGGCGCTACATAACGTTCCAGATGTAACCGTTCTTTTTCCTGTTTTATCTTGTTTTCGTACAACATCGCGTTTTCAATAAACGCTGCGGCTTGCAGTGCAAGCGTGGTTAACAGTTTGAGGTCGCCGGAGGTGTATTGCCCCGGGTTTTTGTTGCTGACATTAATAACGCCAAGCACTTTGTCTTTATTTTTTAGCGGCGCGCAAATAAGTGCCTGTATTTCCCGGCCTTTAACAAACCTGGGGTCTATCGACACGTTATTTATAATCTCCGCTTTTTTTGTTTGAAACACCTGCCCGGCAATCCCGTCCCCGGGTTTAAAAATAAATTTTTTGTTGAACTCAAACCCCGTCGCGGCTATTACTTCGAGGTTGCCCGACTCTTTGTTGAACAGCATTACCGACGCGCTGGTGGCGTTAATAATTTTCAACGCTTCTTCAATTACAAGTTTCGAGATTTGGAGTATATCAAGGCACTCAGTGGCTTTTTCCGAAAATGTGTATAACAGGTTAATTTCTTTGTACCGCTCCAGCGTTTCCTGGACGATCAACCGTTTTTCCGCTTCTTTTATCAAAATAGACTGCATCAACGGCGCAAACGTAGCGACCGTTTCATCGCCTTTTAAGAAACCGATTATTGTATTGTTATGTTTTAACTCGCAGGTTGTGTTGTACCCGGCATCTTGCGTACCAGCCAATAACATATTGTTTTTATCGTATATTGTTACTGTTTTGCCCAGGTTGGCATAGTTTGTTATTAACGCAGTTATTTCTTTACTACGCACAAGCTTTTTTAACTGAATATCAGGCATAAATGTTTAATCCTATAAAACACCACAACATTTTCTATATTAACAACATTAATAATATAAAATTGTTAGGCAGATGTAAATTCTGAGAGATAGCAAAATCCATTAACATGTAGAGATAAATCATGTGCCGTTTGGGATATACCGCCATTAAACACATATTCTTCATCTATGAGGCTCATTAACTCTAAATTATATGCAGTTTCTGGACGGGCAGTGTAATACAGGGATGACCGCGGGATCGCCAGCCGTTTTCGACCTGCAGCTGCCCTACCTGTTGGTACAGTTTTTTATCAGATATACGGTCATAAAGCTTCATTTTATGCATATCGTATAACTTAGAATAAAATAGTAAAATATATAAGTATTTAATAGTAATTGAAAGATATTGTTATGAAAAAAAATTATGATGTAATAGTGATAGGCGGCGGGACCGCAGGAGTAATTGCTGCAATACAAGCAGGCCGCGCTGGGGTTTCAACCTTACTAATTGAAAAAAATGGTATCCTCGGCGGTACAATAGTTGTGGGCAGTATAAATTTGGTATCCAGCTTCCATGCCTATCAGAAAAAGGTTATCGCAGGTATCGGCTGGGAATTATGCGCAGCTGCGATGAAGGTTGAAGGCAAAGAAATTGATGATAACCGTAATAAACACTTACATAAAAGTATCAGCGCATATGCTGTTAACCCAGCGTTGTACGCTGCGATAGCGGATGAGATGGTAGTCAACGCAGGGGTTGATATTCTTTTTCATGCGATGCCGGCAATTGTGAAGAAAAACGGTGATAACTGGAACCTGACAATCTGCACAAAAAACGGGCTTCAGGAAGTTAACACCAAGGTGTTAATAGACTGTACCGGCGACGCTAATGTAGTGCAGTTAGCGGGATATGAAGTTATACGGAATAAGGAATTGATGGCGGGTACTTTAGTGGTAAAAACCTGTGGGTATGACGCAAAAACGTTGGACTATACTGCGTTACAAGCTGCGTTTGATTCAGAAGTTGCTGCCGGGACAATGAAGCTTAGCGACCCTGGCTGGCTTAATGGCAGTATAAAATATTTCCTGAATTCCTATGGTGGTAATCGTATACATGTAACCAATATTGACGCTGCTACCAGTGAAGGTAAAACCGTTGCTGAGCTTGAAGGACGGCGCGTAATGATGCGGTTATACCGGTTCTGCCGTAAACAGCCTGGCTTGGAAAACTTTAATATCAGTTACTGTGCTACAGAATGCGGTATCCGTGAAACTGTTACAATAAAAGCTAAAAAATATATAACAGTTCATGATTACTTAACCGGGCGGTTATTTGACGATGCGGTATGCTATTCATTTTATCCAATAGACCTGCACAATGACCACTCGCTTGAGTATCAGATGATAGGCGAGGGGATTTATCCTACAATACCATTAGGAGCTATGCTACCTACAGGAAGTGAGGGTATCATTGTTGCCGGTAGATGTGTTTCCGGTGACCAACGCGCAAATTCCGCTTTCCGTGTTGAATCGTCCTGTATGGCAATGGGCCAGGCTGCGGGTGCAGTCGCTGCGTTAGCGGTTAAACAAAATAAGAGTATTACATCCATTCCAATGAAGGATATCCATGCGTTATTACAGCTGTATGGCGCAATCGTTCCGGGTTCTAAAGACTAAAGGGAATTTTGTACAAAAGTGATATATTGATTTAAAAAGGTAAAATATCTTTATGAAAAATTCAGAAAATAGTAAAGCTCGAATGTTTCCGCGGGAACGCGCAATAGCAGCACTTGAACTTCGCCAACCGGATAAAGTACCGCATTTTGAACTTGAAATGCAGCTTACTACCGAGTATTTCGGGAAACAGTTTTCTACAAAGCAGGAATGGGTTACTCATCCGGAGAACAAAAAGGAGTACCTCAAACATGATGCTGAGTTACTGATAGAAACCGCTGACCGGTTTGATTACTGCATAATATTTTATTCCGGAATCTACCGACCTACAGCAGAGGACTATATCGAAGGGGTGAAGATACTTAAAGAACTCGATAACAACCAGCGTCTAATAATGGCGCATGGCGACCCTACGATGGGTATCCCGGGGGGTAAAGATATTGAAGATTATGCGGTACGGTTATTTGAAGAGAAAGATAAAATTCTGGATGACTATTCCAGGAAAGTTGATACTGCATTGATACGCGGGAAACGGTTGATGGATGCCGGGCTTGACGGGTTTATCCTGTGTGCGGATTATTGTTTGAATACCGGCCCGTTTTTGTCACCATCAATGTTCGGGGAGTACATCACACCGTTTCTCACAAAGGTTGTCATGGGCTACCGCCAGATGGGTGCGTATGTTATTAAACATACCGACGGGAATATTATGCCGGTGATTGACCAAATTCTTAGCGCAAAACCGCATGGCCTGCATTCACTTGACCCGATGGCCGGGGTGGATATACAAAAAGTTAAGTCACTGTACGGAAAACAGGTGTGTCTTGTGGGTAATGTCAACTGTGCGTTGATGCAGACCGGGACAGAAGACGAAATTCTTTCTTCATGCAAATACGCGATGGAAAACGGTAAGCCAGGAGGGGGATACATTTATTCTACGAGTAACGTTGTGTTTAAAGGAATGCCAAAACGCAGTTATGACCTTATGTTAGATTATTACCAAAAAAACTGTCAATATTGAAGAAAACTTACTTAATTCGTATTATCCAAACAACTGTCATTGCTGTTACCTGGACATTCCTTGATACACGTGAAGTTCCATATAAAGGACCGGAGCCGGTCTCTGCATCCGTAGCAGATAAATATGCGCAGCCATAATAGGTTGAAGCATCAAGGGCAAAATGGTATTTCGTTCCGTTATCTCCTATTGACGTTGAACTGTTTGTTGTACCCGAAGTCAATCCCCCACGAAGATACATACCCCTTCCTCCGGAATACACCTGTGTATTTAAATTTGGGACTGTTGTACCGTCATAAGGCGATTCCGGGTCAGATATAACTTGGCCATTACATTCCGCCCATCCGGCAGGAAGTGCCGGGGTACCGGTCTTGGATTTGTGCCACGCTGTTATAGAGCCAATCGGGACAATTCCAAACCCGGCAATTGCGCCGGCTACGTCAAGTTTGGCGGTTGGGGTTGAAATTCCGATACCCACATTCCCGCTGCCTGCAAGCGCGTAAATAGTTCCGTTGTCTATTGATATATTATCGTCGATTGTTGTGTCAGTATGGTTATGGCTGTCATTATTGACGGTAGTAGCGTCGTACGTTCCATTAACCGCTCCGCTGAATGTTGTGGCTTGCAAGAGGTCGGTGTACGTATACCCGCCGAGTTTCTCGCTGTTTCCCGCTGAGAAAGAGTATGGAACAGTGTTAAACCGTTGCCGCGGGCTAAGGACATCGGTTCCAGTTTGTATCTCAAGAAACAGGTTGTCATTAACAAAAAGATTGGGGTTTAGTGCAGTATAACTTCCCAGTACAACGTTGAACATACCATTTACAATAGGTGTATTACTATGAGTTTCAGTCCATACCATACTCCCGCCGGTTTTCGCGTCATAAATCGTGAAAATCATGTCAAACGTACCTGTGAGCGGCTGCGCAGCGGTATCCAAAAGCCGTCCTTGAAAATTTACTTGCCCGGGTACGCTATGGCATAGTGATACAGAAAATATGAGAGAAGTAAGGACTTGAAAAAAAGTGTAGCGTTTCAGCATATAACATTATCCTCCATAAAATATATTCAACCTTTAATCTTGTTACGCATACATTTTAATACGCTTGTACGTATTTCAGACGCTACCGGCGGGCAGCCTTTAACAAAAACGTGGCCATCCCGGAATTTCATTGTGCAGTTACCGATAAGGATGGTATCCTTTGGCAAGTTGCCAATATTTTTTCCGATTGCCAGGCGTAAGGGCTTCTCCGCGGTGTAGTAGTCCGCAAATTCGGAATAATACCGTTTCAAAAACATAAGTACCGTAGATAAACACGCACTGCAGGAATCGCGGTCATCAACTTTTACGTTGAGGTATTCAACTGAGATTTTTGATGGCGGGCGTTTATATGGTGTTACCCAGTTAAGATAATTATCCGGATCTACAGTTACTCCGCTGCCGTCAAGGTCAAACCCTTCTGAAGAATTAATAGATATCCTGAGGTGATGTACTTCCGCAGGGTTTATACCCATCAACTGTACTGCCACCCAGTCTGCTGCGAGGCAGTTTAATGACGCAATCACGAGCCCGGAGTTTATAGGTTCACCCGCACTGGGGCCTAACCCTTCCTGTCCGTAGGTACCGTCAATAACTGTGAGATTGGGCAACAGTATTTTTGATATATCCACAATCGCATAGTCCAACGGTTTTGCGGGGGGGACGATGATGTCATTTGGAGGTAATTGATGTAACTTAACCTTTTCTTTGCCATACAAACACCCCTTCATATTCTTTAGCCCAAGCGATACCTGTGTATGCATATGAGTTTTCATGACAGGTACAGAGATTATAAAGTCAAAATCCAAAACATCTGAGCAGATACGGAGTTTATTTATAACTTTACCGTTAGGAATACTTTTTTCTACCCACTTATGCGCATCAAGGTCGGCAAGCATAACACTGCGTTCACGTGCAACTGCTGCAATACCGCAGGATTCCATAGCGTCCAGAGGTTTAACCCCTACGATAGAACTTTCCCCAACAGTGATGCTGGTAACCCCGTTTTCAAGAAGGTGGTCAATTATTGCGGCAATAACAATTGGGTGAGTGGTAACACCTTTCCCAGCTTCTGCGATACGGCCGGCGTTTGGTTTTACCAAAACTTTCTTTCCGCGTAATGCCGTGAAGTCATACCCGAGATTTGACATAACCTCACGGGTGACTGCGTATCCGTCTGTCCCTTTACGTACAACGACTTTGTTTATGCTCATAAAATAGTATTTTATCAAATAATTTGGGGTGTAATACTTTCAATCTGCCCGTCTTTGAACTTAAGAACGCGTTTTGCGTGTTCTGCAACTGTCATATCATGTGTTACCAGTATGACAGTAATTCCCTGAGAGTTAAGTTGTCCGAAGATTGACATAATATCCTTCCCTGACCGCGAGTCTAGGTTGCCTGTAGGTTCATCCGCAAGAATGATCTTGGGTTCATTAACCATAGCGCGTGCGATTGCTACCCGTTGCTGCTGTCCCCCTGAAAGCTCGGTAGGTTTATGGTGAATACGTTCACCTAACCCCACGAGTTCCAACGCAGAACGTGCTCTCTCTTTCCTATCCTTAATTCTGCCGTAGAGAAGAGGGAGTTCAACATTCTCAAGCGCGCTTGCGCGGGGGAGTAACTGAAAAGACTGGAATACAAAACCTATTTTTTTATTTCTCATCCGTGAAAGCTCGGTGTCGTCATACTTATCAACCGGCGTGTTCTCAAATAAGTATGATCCTTTTGACGGTTTATCCAAACATCCCAGGATATGCAGGCAGGTAGACTTCCCGGAACCTGATGGGCCGGTTAACGCAACATACTCACCTGCATTTATGACAAACGATACGTTGTTTAATGCAACAATTTCAATTTTTGATAACCGGTACGTACGTGAAACATTGCGGAATTCTATCATGTTATTCATATCTTAACGCTTCCACAGGGTCAAGATTAGCTGCTTTATCCGCGGGGTATAAACCAAAAACTATTCCTATCGTAACAGAAACAACAAATGAAATTATGATGATGTTTATAGACACTGCAGTTGCCCAGCCGGAGTATAAAGATATTATTTGCACAGCAATCAAGCCCAGAAGTATGCCTATGACACCTCCTAACCCGCTGAGGACTGAGGTTTCAACCAAAAATTGTTGGATAATATCCGTCTTTGTTGCGCCCATAGCGCGCCGGATGCCAATTTCGCGTGTGCGTTCCGTAACTGTTGCAAGCATGATGTTCATCACGCCAATACCGCCGACCAGTAACGATATCCCGGCAATACAGCCGAGGACAATATTAAATATTGCTTGTGTCTCCTGGCTTTGGCGTAACAGTTCCCTTGGGACAATAATTTCGTAGTCCTCAACATTATGATGAAGTTTATCGAGGATGGTTTTGATAACCGCGACTTCTGAGAGGACATGTTTATCGTCATTAACCTGTACCGTGATTTCTGTTATACGGTCAGTGTCGGAGAGTTTAACAACTTTTTTCATTAACGTTGTCAGCGGGACATAAAGGTCTTTACTTATATCACGTACCTGGATAGTTGAAAGTTTGGTTTTATCGGTCTTACCGCTGCCGGTATCCGCAGTTTCCCTGTTGTCAAGTACGCCGATGACTTCAAAAGAACGGTTCGCAAAGTTTACCTTTTCCCCTAAACAAGGTTTTAACCCAAAAAGTTCGGCCTTCAACTTTGCACCAAGGATGCATACCTGATTATAATTCTCGAGGTCAATATTACTAAAATTCCGTCCTTGCTTAAGTGTAAGGTTCATTACGGGAAAGTATTCGGGTTCTACACCGAGTACCCGCGTACCAAGTTTTTTTTTGGGAAACGTGATATTGGACTTAACTTCCTTGACAGAAGAAATGTATTTTATGTTCGGACAGTTTTGTTTGAGTACAGACTTATCAATTGTGCTTAAACCAAGGGAGTAAGTAATCTGTGTTTGTTCTTCATCAATATTAACAGTTTTAAGTGAACGTATATTGATGTTGTTTAAGCCAAGAAGTTGTATTCTCTGCATGACTTCGCGTTTTGCGCCTTCACTAATTGACATCATTGAGATAACCGCGGAGATACCAAAAATTATGCCGAGTAAAGTTAGGATAGAGCGCAGTTTTTGTACTTTCAACTGCCGGAGGCTGAGCTTTATTATTTCAAACAGGTTCATACAACGTTAATTTTCTGTTGTGGCGGGGTTGGATAACGCAACTTTCTCGCCTTCTTTTATACCGTCAAGAATGACTATATTGTCGTTGTTACTATCACCGGTGACTACGGTACGTTTGATGAACTGTGTACCGGAAGATACCTGGCAGTAATACTGCCCTGATTCGTCTTCAAACACGGCATTTATAGGGACGTATACAACCTGGGATAAACGGTTCGTAATGATATCAATCCCTGCGGTCATCCCGGGTTTTAGGATAGTATTTGTCCCGTCAATAATTATCTGTACTTCAACAATTTTTGTGCCCGTAGTGAACACACTGTCTTTGACAAGGTTCTCGCATCTGGTTACTTTCCCGTAAAAACGCTGGTCAGGATAAGCGTCAATACGGATAACACAGTCATCGTTAATTTGTATTTTTGAGAGGTCAACTTCGTTTACTTCCGCAATAACCGACATCTTGGATAAATCAGGGATTGACATTATAGCCTGCCCGCGCCATACCGTATCGCCGGGTTTGACTTTTTCTGTTCGTGTACCGGAAACACGTACTTCTTCGTATACAACCAACCCTTCCGCCGGGGCGTATACATCAGTCTGTGTGAGGTCTTTCTTTAATTGTTCATTATTGCGTTTAGCGTCACGCATTTGCGGGCTGCCGGTAGTTTTGTATTGCGTATAGTACCGTTTTGCAAGGTCGTAATCAATGGTTGCTTCTTTTACAGATTGTTTTGCCCATTTTAGGTCGGCTGAGGATTTATTGCCATTCATTACTTCCGGGATTACTGCGCGAAGTTTTTCCCGTGCTTCCTGTAATTTCAGGTAGGATTGTGTTACTTGTTTATCAGCATCTTTTAAACGTTTATCTTCATTAATAAATTCCTGTTCCAGTCGGTAATTATCGTCACTTAACCTGGTCTCAAGATCAACTTTATCAAACTGCGCAATGAGGTCGTCATTTTTGACATATGCGCCTTCTGTGATAAGAAATGTAATTTTACCGCCGCGGTTGGGGGGGTATATTGGGATTGATTTTAAAGGTTTGACTATACCTTTTACTTGCAATTTAATAGTGATGTTGCCGCGTTGCGCTTCAGCGAGTGTGATGTTTGATTCTTTAGGTTTTGAGTTAAATATCTTTTTTTTGTTTCCATAAAATATACCGCCGAATATGGCGAGTATCAGTATCGCAAGTATCAGCCAGTAACGTTTTTTCATAGTACTTCTTATATTTTCCTACTTCAATTTATAGGGTTCAAGTTTTGACGGAGGAAATTCAACGGTTGCGTTCTCTTCAGTAACAATTTTCGGGGTTAGAAGAATACGTACTTCAGTTATAACTTTCTCATACTGTGTTCTCCCGAATAAATGACCAAACCACGGGATATCTATGAGTAACGGTATACCTACCAATGTTTTACGCAGTTCTTCTTTCATCAACCCGCCAAGGACGGCGGTATATTTATCTTTAAGATGGATATTAGTTACAGCTTTTCTCGTTCCTATCTCGGGATAGCCGCGTTGAGTGAGTTTACCTACAGTACTTACTTCCGCGTTGATATCAAGGTCTACCTCGTCATTGACGTATATCGTCGGTGTTACAGTAAGTTTTATACCGACATCCACAAACTGAACGGTATATAGTATAGATCCGCCGGTACCGCCACTGGCGACTTCGTAAGGTATACGATCACCGATGTGAATCTGCGCAAGTTGGCGGTTGCTGATCATAATTTTTGGTGTTGCCAAAATTTTGATATCCGTCTTCAACCCTTTGGCTGTGATGTTGCCAAAAAGGATGTTCCCTATACTGTTGGAATTAACAGTGTTTGGGGGAAGTATTGACTGGAGGTTTATCGACCAGTTGGTTATTTCCACACCGATATCCAATGACCTTGTACGGCTGATCTCCAGGATTTGCAGTTCAATAACTACTTGGCGTTTGGGTAGGTCGCTGATCTCAACAAGTTTTTTTGCTTCACTTATATTTTGCTGATTATCATAAATTTCTAACGCATTCAATTCTTCATGCGCATAGACTGTGATATCAGGGATCATTATTTGCAGCATTACCGCCATATCTTTTGCTTTAACGTAATTAAGATGGAGTATAGTTTTACTTTTAGCGTCATTATTTACCGCTAAACTGCCTGTAAGGTCGGTCTTTGCTGCGGATTCTACCATCTGGCGCATCTCGCGCATACGCGCACCACGATCACGCTGCTCACCGCCTTGCGCAGTGCCGGTACTGTTACGGGGTAATGAATAATTACTATCACCTTGCGTACCGTG
>Ga0265292_1002120_pt1 | contig 14719 bp, 12 predicted proteins | sample Munlanlewell296A_FD_189080 | JGI IMG/M metagenome (GOLD analysis project Ga0265292, IMG submission 189080) | Leachate microbial communities from a municipal landfill in Southern Ontario, Canada - Leachate well 296A | ecosystem: Engineered > Solid waste > Landfill > Unclassified | place: Canada...
AAAAACGTGTATGAGCTCATACTTACACCAAGTTCGCTGTGTAATTATTTAGAAATGTTCTAGAAGAAAAATCTTACGATTTTTCTTTAATCGCCTCTAAAGAGGCTACGCCTGTATCACATCAGTTGAAAACAGAAGCTAAAGCAAGGTCTTAGGCGAATTTCCGAATAATTTTCTTATTCTATTTTGTCTTATTCTATTTATAAAGAGCGCATCATCTGTCAATTTTATTTATAAATATAAGGTCTAGACTACCGAAATATTTAAATAGTAGTTAGTGTATACTAGACACTAATAACTCCTCCAAGAAGAGATTTTTGGGAGATAGTTAGTGTATAAAACACACCAATGAGGTGAATCCCATGCAAAACACCGGTGAACTCGAACAAACAGTACAACACATCCTCAATGAACAGATTCCAAAAAAACATTTGCACATTAATCCGTACATCATGCAACCTGCAAAGGAATATCTCGAAGAACAGTACGGCTGCGGAATATGCCTCGAAGACCGTAAACTTACAATACTCAGGTGAAACAAATGAACACAAATGATGCCGCATACAAAAAAGATAATGCATACCAAGAATATACTGACAAATATTTTCTCAGATCAAAAGAGATTCTTGAGAAGAAAAACATTAATCCAATTGTAAGATATCAGGTATTTGCGCGAAAAGATATTGATGCAATCAAAGGCATTACTGAAGCAGTAGAATATATCCACGCAATTGCTGGCGATAGAGTAAGCATTTCTGCAGCACGTGAAGGACAACACTATCATGCAGATATGCCGGTCCTTAAACTTGAAGGGCACGTGCAGGACTTGATTGATTTAGAAACAATATACCTTGGCATCCTTTCAGGACGAAACACACCCAATCTCGATTTAGGTATTGTTCGTGAAAAAGCGCGTGCAATCATCTCTGCTGCACAAGGAAAACCAGTATTCTATTTTGGTGCGCGACACTTTCATCCATCATATGATGCAGACATCGGAAGAATCTGTATTGAAGAAGGATTCGCTGGTGCATCAACAGATATTGGAGCAGCATATTCTGGAAACAAGGGTGTCGGTACAGTACCACACGCAAACATCCTCGCTTTCGATGCATATATGGAATCCGCAGGCATTCAGGGAAACCCTACTGTCGAAGCAATGAAAGCATTCGATGAAATAATCGATCCAAAAGTTCCACGCGTCATGCTCATCGACACCTATAATCGCGAGATTGCTGATTCACTTGCAACAGCGCGTGCAGTAAAACGACTGAGCGGCGTTCGCATCGATACCTGCGGCGAAAATTACAGTCAGGGATCTGACCTCGAACTTCAGCTCGACATTCCTGAAAAATATCTCAAAGGGAAAGGTGTCACTGTTGCCGCAGTATGGGCATTACGCAGAAATCTTGATGCAAACAGTTACGACAATCTTTCCATCACGGTTTCAAGTGGATTCAATGCCGGGAAAACATGTGCATTCATGATTGCAGATAATGAATACCACAAGAAGTATGGCCGAAGCCTTTTTGACAGCATCGGAACAGGAAGTATCGCCGATCCGGTAATGTTTACCTCAGATATTATTGCATACTATGATGCTCACTTAAGAATATGGCTCCCTCACGGAAAAGTCGGAAGAAAAGAGCAACATGCACCGTTAAACATCGTTCAGCAAGGAACATTTATCGAACAGACAACTGCAGCATATAGCGAGGGATATTGAGTAAAAAAATATTGAGTAAAAAAAAGTGCTAATAGCACACGAGGCATACCATGCGTACATCAATACAAAAAAACAATATACAAGAAACCCTTTTTTGGAATGTAGATACGCAATATGATTTTATGCGAAACGACGAGGCATATCACGGAAAACTTCCTGTACTCAATGCACACTGCATCGAATCCAATCTGGAGAAAATCACTGCATACGCTACACGTCATGCGGTTCGGGTCGTCAATACCGGCGATTTACACGACAAGAATAGTACAGAACTCTCAGACAATCCAGATTATATCACAACATTTCCTCCACATTGTATACGCGGAACTCTGGGCGCAGAATATGTTCCCGCAGTCGCACCCAAAGATGCATATATCATTGATTGGAAAGACGAATCCATTGATACTGCGCTCCTCAGAAAATCAAGAAACATCATTATCTATAAGGATGCATTCGACGCATTTGATTCCGCAAGAGGAAACAGACATACCAAAAATATCGTCGGTGAACTCAGACCAGAAACTGTCGTCATCTATGGTGTTGCAACAAATTACTGCGTACGTTTTGCAGTTGAGGGATTCATCCAATATGCAAAGAGAGAACGCGAACATGATGGCAGAGCAATCAACCTCTATGTTGTCAAAGACGCCATAAAAGAGATACCTATGAATAATCTTCAAAAATTGCTTGAAGAATGGAGTACACGAGGTGTCCAGTATATTTCAACAAACGAACTGATCATAGATGCAACAGACAAACCAGTCAAACAATAAACCAATAACAAAAATAAGTCAATCAAAATGAACATATCAACATGTAAGGAGAAACCATGAGAATCGCACTTGCGCAGATGGATGTTATCCCTAATCGTCCTGACAAAAACGTGGAAAAGATGCTTGTAATGATTGAAGACGCAAAAAAGAATGCGTCGGACATAATCGTCTTTCCAGAACTGTGCATAAGCGGATATCTGCTTGCAGACAAATGGACTGATGAGAACTATTGTAAAGATCTTATGGAATATAACAGTATCATCCAGGCAGCGAGTAGTGGCATTGCAATCGCATACGGAAATGTATACGTTGACGATAACCAAAAGAATACTGATGGTCGCAAAAGAAAATACAATGCAGTCTATATTTATCAGAACACCCTACCCGCGCCACGTCTGCGCGAGAACATATTGCCTGCAGGCGTACAGCCAAAAACATTACTTCCAAATTATCGCATCTTCGATGATGAACGCTATTTTTCGGGTACACTCGATGTTGCAATGGAGTCAAATGTGAATCTGGAAAGCTTACTGCAGCCCTATCTTATTGAAATTAATCATAAGAACATACTGTTCGGATTTGAGATCTGCGAGGATCTCTGGTGCGAAGAATACCGACGCAACACCGCAACTTTGGATGTCACTAAAGAACTTATTAAAAACAACGCAGAACATATCATTAATATCAGTGCATCACCCTGGACATATGGAAAAAATGCCGCCCGTGATCGTCGTGTAAAATTTCTCAAGGAAAATTCTCAGGACTATTTTGTCCCATTTTATTATGTGAATTGCGTTGGAATGCAGAACAACGGGAAAAACCTCGTTACATTTGACGGAGGAAGCACCGTATATGATCGAAGCGGAGAGTCTATCCAACATAGCAATAAACCTTATGTTGAAGAAATACTATATGCGGACACCGATAATTTTGCAGATACAAATAATTTGACATCTCATGATTCGCTGCCCGATACACCATCTCATCCACCGCTCAATGCATTACATCAGTCATTGCCTAAAGCTTCGTTACCTAAGGCGCGTATTGAACAATCATTGATTGCACAAAAAGCGCAAGCCATCATCGAGGGAATCAGGCACATCAAATATATGACAGGAAGTACGCAGGATCCGCGTATCGTCATCGGACTCAGTGGAGGAATTGACAGTGCAATAAGTGCTGCGCTCATCTCGCTTGCAATCGGTCCTGACAAGATTCTCGGTATTAATATGCCTTCAGTATATAATTCTGCAAAGACGCGTCATGCTGCAGCATATGTTGCAGAAAAGCTCTCCATTGCCTATCAAGAGATTCCCATTCAGGATATTGTGGATGTGCAGACGAGAATCATTGATTCGTGCGATGCTGATGGTTCAGGAAGAACGCTTAACGAATTAAACCTGGAGAATCTTCAGGCAAAAGTTCGCGCAACATCGATTCTCTCAAATATCGCTGCAAAATACGGTGCGCTCTTCACTAATAATGGTAATAAACTCGAAACTGCATTAGGATATGCGACACTCTATGGCGATGTAGGCGGGGCATTTGCACCGATTGGTGATCTCCTCAAGACCGAAATATTTGAGATGGCACGATATCTTAACGACGAGATATTCCACAATGAGGTCATCCCCCGATCATTGATTCCTGATTCACTCTACCGATTCGGAAAAGATCAGATTGCTCCAAGCGCTGAACTCAAAAATGATCAGATTGATCCTATGAAATTCGGATATCATGATGCACTTCTTGCAAGATTCACCGATTATAACAAAGTTGGTTGCGAAGATGTCATGCAATGGTATCTCTCGGGAACACTAGAGAAAGAATTGCATATTTCATCAGATCTTATCAAGAGATGGGATATTGATCATCCACACACATTTATCGAAGATCTTGAATGGTTTTCAAAATCGATCACAACAGCAGTGTTCAAGCGCGTCCAGTCTCCACCGATTATTATCACCAGCAAAAGCAGCTATGGATATGATATCCGAGAAAGCATCCTCCCCGTATACCAAAGCAAAGCATATGGACGATTACGGAAAAAAGTACTTGCCATGAGCATGTACCGATCCTCTGATCAATCTTCAAAGAACGCTCTGTAAATACTCGATGAACAGCGAATAAAAAACAAACGCGAATAAGAAAGCAAACAAAAAAAAACGAGGTAAATACCATGAACACAAAAGACGGCAGATATCCCCGAATGGCAGTCGATGCAATTATTGAATATTATGAAAATCAGGATTATAAAAATAAGAGTCACGAAAATCATGGAGATGATTCTGCAAGTCCTGTAGGTATTGTTCTTATTGATCGCAAGTATCATCCGAAAAAAGTCGCATTGCCCGGAGGCATGGTCGAATACGAACTGTCGACAGGAACAAATGTAGTCAATGAATGCCGCGAAGAAACAGGTCTTGAAGTGATAGTGGATGATGAAAAAAAACCATTTCTTCTCAACAGCGCGCCGAATCGTGATCCACGCTGGCACATTATTAGCGCCACATATATTGTCAAGGGATCAGGAGAATTGAAACCTGATCCGAAAGAGGATGCCAAACGTGCATGGGTATGCACATACACGCAACTTAAAAGCATGCTTGGAAAATCGATTTTTGCATTTGATCATGAAGAGATCATTATCGCGTATATGAAACACAAAAGAATATACAATTAGATGAAATACAAAAGAATATACAATAAAAACGATAAAAAATGAAAAATAAGCTGATAAAAAATGAAATCCTCTAAGACAGCGGCGGAAAATCCAGAAGGAGCTTCAGGAGGGTTATTAGGAAGAGTAGGTATTATCGGAAGATTCAAACCGCTACATAATGGTGCAGCACTAATCCTTGATTATGCCTGTCAGCAATCGCAAGAATTGATAATCGGCATCGGAAGTGCAAATAAGTATGATCTTCGCAATCCGTTCACTGCAGAGGAAACAGAGTCAATGATCCACACATATTTACATATGCATAATAATATGCACAATAATTATCATATCGTGTTTATTCCTGATTTCGGACACATTCCGCAATACCGCGACGGATCAAAATGGAAAGAATATGTCATAACCACATTTGGGAAACTCGATCATTTTATCAGCGGAAATCCCTATGTGAAAGAACTGCTTGGCGATACATATGACATTATTCATCCGACATCAATCATCCCACCGGATAAACAATTATACCTTAATGCAACAATGGTGCGTAAGACTATCGCAGAATATGGCAGATGGAAGGATCTGATCCCTGATGTAGTCTCAACATATCTTCAGGATCATCAACTTATCGACCGGTTTAGAAAAGAATTCGGTCTCAAGACCATTGCATCATACACTGATCTGGATCACATTATTGCAGAATCATACGATGATGAACGCCAAAAAATTATTGAACCACAAATCATTGAATCATATATCGCACAAAACACATAAACCAACGCATAAACTACCTGAGGACCAATATGGACATTCCAAAACAAATCGGCAATTATGAAGTCGTAAAAAAAATCGGTGAAGGAGGGTTTGGATATATTTATCAGGTGCGTCACCCCCTGCTCGACGAGTATGCCTGTATCAAAGAGAATAAAGAAGCACTTGCCGAACACGTCGAATTGCTTACACTCGAAGCAAAAATACTCTGGAGGCTCAATGAACATCATTCAATCCCTTCAACCAAGGATTTTTTTAAAGTCAGCCATAATCAATACGCGCTCGTGATGAGTTATATTCAGGGACCCACACTAGCAGAAATAATCTCCAAACATTCCCGAATCCATCCGGAAGATGCAACATGGATTGTTGAGCGACTATTTGGCGCAATGTATTATGCCCATGCAAACGGCATTATTCATGGAGACATCAAACCTGAAAATGTATTTGTTGAATCAAAAAAGCACGATATCAAACTCATTGATTTTGGTCTTGCATCGTACAAACCGACTGCAGACACTAAACCGCTCGGATATACGACACAATATGCAGCCCCTGAAATCATCGATGGAAAACCGCCAATCCCGGAAACCGATATATACGGCGCAGGAATTATTTTGCTCTCTGCGCTCGGAGGGGATGTCCGAAAAAAAAGTATTCCCACAGATACACCTCAGGAAATCACTGATTTTTGTATGGACTTGCTCAAATTTGATCCTATAGAGCGACCATCATGGAACAAGAATGATCCACTAGTCCGCATTTCAGATATTCGGGAACACGTCTTTGGCCGAAGACATATGAAATGAATGGACATCATTGAACGAAGAGGATAGAAATTATCATTAAATCGAAATAGTAGAGATGGACCAAGAGAAAAAGTCCAGAACATATTTGTAAAAAAGATCTGTAAAAAAATAAGAAGAAGATGCATTTAGCGAGAGCGCTATTTTATAGGCAATCTTGTTATGGTGCAGGAGGAAAAAAATGTATGCATGGGGAGGAGACACAAGTAAATGGGCGGGATCAAAAAAGTATGATTTTGATTCTGCACGAAAGCCGTATCTGGATTCGCTTGCTGATGATGCAGGAAAAGGTCCGCGAACATATACCGCGCCCGCCGGTCCGGATAACGCGCTCGTTAATGCATATGGAAAACTCATCACGAGCGAAAGTACTGACCCGATTATTATCGGCGTTGATGTGACCGGAAGCATGAGTTCGTGGCCTGCAGCAATTTTCGATCGGTTGCCATTACTCTATCAGACGCTTTCTCAATATCGCCCAAATGCAGAATTTTGTTTTGCAGCGATTGGAGACGCCACTTGTGACTCATTTCCGTTGCAAGTGAATAATTTTGGGAAAGGTCTTGATTTAGAAAAACATGTCAAGGCACTTTTTCCTGAAGGCGGCGGCGGCGGACATATTACGGAAAGCTATGAATTATTCGGTTATTTCATGCTGGAACATTGCAAAACACCGAAGGCAACATCGCCCTTTCTGCTTATTTATGGTGATGAGACATTCTATGATGAAGTGAATCCGAGGCAAGTAAAAAAATATATCGGTGATACGCTCGAACGGACTCTTCCTAGTAAAGAAGTGTGGAAAAGGCTTATGCAACGATTCAATGTGTATCATTTGCATAAACCATATGGCAACAGCAGCGACGATGAAATTCTCCGGTATTGGGCTGATGCTATCGGACCGCAGCGCATCATTAAAGTACCGAGTGAAGATCGGGCAGTTGATATCGGGATGGGTATTATTGCAAAATATTGGGGAGAATTCGATGACTTCAAGAGTAATCTTGATGCAAGACATGACAGTAAAAAAGTCAAGGACTCCGTCTATCATTCATTGCGTTATATCCCGGATGATAAGTCGCCCTCAAGCAAATTGCTCGTAAGTCATCATAGTAATCCTGTCAAGAGCGCATTGACAAAAATGAAGGACTAGACGATGAAGAAAAAGATTTTATTAACCAAATAATACGAGGCGAAATCATGACTATCCCAAAAGCAATTGTCACCATCCATCCCTACGCACCGTATATGGATGAAATACTTGCGCATCCTGCTGTTGAGGCGATTCGGCTCAATACAGTAATGCCATTATCTGAATCGTATGAAGATGCGTTGCAAAGGTTGAAAACCCGCGCTGAAGCATACGGAAAAAAATTGTGGCTTGATTTAAAATGCCGACAATTGCGCGTCAAAACCTATGGACTCCCCCCGTTTACTGAAATCGAATTGACGCACAAGATCTCTGTAAATACGCCGGTCCGGGCATATTTCTCCAACGGAGAAGAATATGCAACAGTATTAAGAGTCGACGGCAACCGGCTGATTATGCAGGAAGGTCCAAAACGTATGGTAGGTCCTGGAGAATCAGTTAATATCCCTGATCCGAGTTTGAAAGTCGAGGGATTTTTTACTGAGACAGATATGCATTACATTACTGCAGCAAAAAAAATCGGACTACATGACTATATGCTTTCATTCATTGAATCAGCGCAGGATATCAAGAATCTTTATGACATTGATGAAAAAGCGCAAGTGATCGCAAAAATCGAATCTGTAGAGGGAATGAACTTTGTCAAGAATATGTACAGTGATATCGCGAGTGCCTTTCCTGAAAGAATCAGGCTTATGGCAGCACGCGGCGATTTATATATTGAACTTGAGAAACCGCATCATATCATTCGCGCGCTCGAGGATATCCTGAAAAAAGATAATAGTGCTGTTGTCGCTTCGCGAATCCTTGGCTCACTTGCTGATGGTCTCGAACCAAATTGCGCAGATATTGGCGACCTTGATAACATGATGCGTATGGGATACAAACATATCATGCTCGGTGATGATGTATGCATGCATCGTGATTCAGTCATGAGCGCAATCCACATATTTGAGTATATGCGACAAAAATACGCCTAAGCAATAAAGCATCGTCGCGGTATATCACGGTGTGATCCATCAAGGAAAGCAATCAGGAAAGGCAATCGCAGAAAAAGCGAGTCAGAGGGGCTGTGATGTGAATATAATAGAAGTGAATATAATAGAAAAACTTATAAATAATAACTACTATTCAGGGGTGTAAAATGAATATTTCACACGTCCTCATCATAAATAAAGAAACAAAGCTCGATTACGCAATGGTAGATTATAACGAGCAGAATATTGATACGCTCTTGCACATCCTTAAAGACGAAAGACAAGATACGAAGATACTTCTTGAAGAACACGATAGTCAAAGAAAAACACTTGATCAGGTCACAAGATTATTACAACAACACAACATCAATTATACAATCATCCAAAAATCACAATCAAAAAAAAACGATTATCAAAACACAGATTTAATCATGCCTGTTGGCGGTGACGGAACGTTTCTTGGAGCAGCGCCCTATGTTGAAGATGAACGTATGTTTTTTGGCGTCAACAGCTATCCACAGCTCAGTTCAGGACGGTTCATGGCAGCAACAAAAGAAACATTCGAAAAAAAATTCTCCAACTTTCTTGCAGGAGATTTCGAAATTGAATCTATTCCCCGACTCAAAGCAACTATTCGCGATAGTCATGAAACATACGGATATGCGTTGAATGAGATTTACGTCGGTAAATTTGCACGTATGGATATGGCAAGATATTTCATCAAAGCAAACGATACTGAAGAATATCAAATGACATCAGGAGTCATTGCTGCACTTAAAGAAGGAGCGCCCGCATGGCAGATGAACGAGAACAGGGCGCAGAGATTTGATGGCAATGAAGACAAAATACAATGGGTGAGTACCACTCCGAAAAATCAGGGGCGGGATTACCGCATGCTTAATGGATTTTCTGATCATATCATCATCAAATCAGCAGACTATAAACTCGTTGTCAGTATCGACAGTAATAAAAGCGATTATCTGTTTACACTAAAAACTGGACAAGAAGTGCTGATAGAAAAATCAGACCGTCCCATCAATCGCGTATCGGAGGTAGCCCTATGAATATTCTCATACCGGGAAGACATCACCTGCTCACAAAATTCCAGTGGGAGTATTATTATGATCTTATCCATAAAAATCTTGAGGAAGATGAGGATATAAACAATACTGCATATAAAAATAACAAGAATATCCAGGCAAAGGAAGGGATCGACAATATTATTTTTGCAATCACATCTGCAAATCATGCAAATACGCGGAGAAATCCATTGCCATTATATATGCGCGCAATGATGATTGAGCAATTTTCTGAAGGACTTGATGTTCCAGCATTTCTCTACCCTATTGATGATGTAGGCGCACTGCCCGGAACAAAATTTGCAGAATACACACTCAAAAAGATAAACAATGCTAGTGACGGACGATTTAATTTAACACCACAAAACACGATTGTTGCCTGCTCAACAGAGGTGTTAGAAATGTATGAGGCACTCGGTTTTGCAATAGCACCAACAGAACTCAGTGATCGAAACACATGGACATATCGTACTGGACTCCCCTGGGAGATTGTTACAGAGATAGCTAAAAGCGAAGGCGACTGGAAAAAGAACAAGGCATTTGTTGAACAGGCGCACCCCTCAACGCAAAAAATATGGAAAAAATACGATATCGGAGATAATGTAAAAATGCTTTTTGCAGATCACATGATCGGGGCAGACGGGGATATTACGGAAACACGAGACTACGGCGTATACGTCAGGCAAATGGATGAAATTGCAGAGCAAAAATATAATGAAGTTTCGCCATTCATCCGGCCGGGAAGAGTCGGCGATATCGGATGCGCTGTCGGGTCCTGGATTAAATTCGCTTCAGAAGATCCGCGATTACTCGAATCAGATTTTCACGGTATTGAGATTGCAAGAAAACTCTATGACGAATGTCAACACCGTAAAGAGCGTGGAGATTTCGTTAATCCGTACGTCTTTTTTTGGAAGCGAAACGCAGTTACCGGGTTTGCATTTGAAAAAGGATCCATGAATACGATCCATACCTCTTCACTAACTCACGAAATTAAATCTTATGGCAAAGAAAAAAGTCTTGAAAAATTTGTCTACAACAGATTTGATGAACTCGCCCACGGAGGAGTCTGGATTAACAGGGATGTTGTCGGCCCCGAAGATAAAGACCGCACCATTGTTATGAAATTGAATGCACATGACGGAAAAAATAGCACCACCAATGATGCAGATCTTGAAAGGTCCCATAACGCACTAAGCGAACTGTCCACTGCTGCGCGATTCAAAGTGTTTGCAAAAGATTTCAGGCACCAAGAAGGATACAAACTTGCATATACAATAGAAAAAGAGGATGCGGAATCACTACTGGTGCAGCTTCGCCTTGAGGATGCATGTGAATTTATGTCAAAAAAGGATTATACTGACAACTGGAAGAGCGAGATGCACGAACAATTCTGCTTCTGGTCATCATCTGATTGGAAAAATAATCTTAAACAAGCAGGGTTTAATATTCACCCTGCATCATACACATTCAGGAATGAATGGATTGTGAAAAATAGATATGAAGGTAAGGTCGAACTTTATACCCTGCAAAACGGGATACTTCGTCCTTTTGAATACCCGATCAGCCACATGGTCATGATTGCAGAAAAACTATAATAATCTCATTTGACAGTGCAGGTGATACAAGATGTTCTTTAATAACTCACACCGAGCATTAAAAATCACAAACATTTTAAATATGTATAAGATACACTAAGCTATACGCCAAAATATACGTTCGCGGGTATACAATAGCAGGTGATGTGATGGATGAGATGCTGAATTCAGTTGATATTCTTTTTGATATCAATAACAGATATGTACTTATTGTCAAAAGACTTAACGATCCATTTAAGAATTATTACGCGCTTCCGGGAGGAAAACAAGAACATTTCGAAACACTAAACAGTGCAGTCATTCGTATGATCAAAGCAAAAATCGGTCTTGCAGTGACGCAAGAGATTAAGCAAGGAAAGACAATATTTACATTTCCTCAACTCCAAACACAATCCACGCTTCATCAAGTACGCACCTATGATTCGGGATCTGACCCCCGTGGGGGAAATACGACTGTCTTTGCGATTCAAATACACGCGGATCGTAAAAAGATATTGCGTAATCTGAAAGTATCAGGAATCAGCAATCCACAAATTATTGATCGTGCATCATTACCACAACTCGCGTTCGAGCACAATCAATTCATCGAAGATTACTACCGAAACCAACACCTCTATACCGACTCAGAATCAACATATGATTCGGGAGTCTATGAAAAACCTTCAGTTACTGTCGACATCATCCTTTTTACAATCATCAATGATTCTCTTCGAGTTCTTCTCATCAAAAGAAAATCATGGCCGTTTCAGGACTCTTGGGCGATTCCAGGAGGATTTGTCGGCATGGATGAAACGCTCGAGCATGCAGCGAAACGTGAACTTTCTGAAGAAACCGGATTAGCAGAGGTTTATCTTGAACAACTTTATTCGTTTGGCGACCCCGGGAGAGATCCGCGAACAAGAGTAATCACCGTCACATATTTTGCACTCGTTTCGAGCAATGATCTTAAGCCATTTGCCGCAAGCGATGCTGCAGAGATTGAGTGGTTTGACATAAAGAAATTACCTGAACTTGCCTTTGACCACAAAAATATTCTTGAATACGCAGTAGAACGTATACGAAACAAAATAGAATATAGCAATATTGCATTTCAGCTCCTTCCAAAAAAATTCACATTTACACAATTGCAACAAGTCTATGAGATAATTCTCGGAAAAAGATTGGATAAAAGAAATTTTAGGAAAAAAGTCAAAGAAGTAGGATTATTAGAATCAATAAAGGAGATGAAGATGGATGGCGCGCACCGTCCTGCACAACTCTACACATTCAAAGGTTCTGAAGAAACAATTCTTAAGGCTGCAAAATTTGATCGTACATAACGCTTAGCAAATATGTATATATAATGGTTCACATGTCCTTTACATACGTTTCACATACTTCTCCACACCCGTGCCTGTTCAATAATATCTTTCGGATAGGTTAATGTTACGTCGACGATTTCTCCAGAATTATTTTTCACAAGTTCGGGAATTGCCATTATATATGCAATGGTCACAAAATAATTTATTGCGTGCGACCGCATAACGATTTCATCGCGTAATTTCAAATCAAAACAGGTCGCATACCTCTCGACGATTAATTGAAGTGCAGAATAATCTCCTTCGGATTTGATGCGCTGGAGTTCTGCGAGTAATACACCAACATGTTCACGCATCTTTGCATAATCAATAATACGCGGGTAGGTTTTACCATCCGACGAATAGAATTCAATCACGCCCTTTTCTTGCAGATAGCTGACGATGAGATGTGTTGCGCGATCATGATCTTCATGGATTTCTGTTTCAGCAGCATATCTTCGCAGATTAATCAAATCGCGGAGTGCATACCATAAATAGGCGCTTTGCGGGATTTGTGTATCAGTAATGATTCCTTTTTCAACAAGTATCGGATCCCATACATGCCAGAGCATACAGAGTTCAGCACGCGCCTCTTCCATGGTCGAGTAATGCTCGCGTAAGTGGTCTTTAGGGTCACCGTTCAATGTAGCACTTGATTTGCCCGACCCATGACCGACAATTTCGTGAAGTGCAACTTTCAAGATTTCACGTTCCCAGAACGGATCTAAGAGTAATTCCTGATCTTGAGAATGTTCAATGAATTCTTTGATAACAACATCAATCATTGCACTTCGTGAAGCAAGCAATGCATTAGTAATAATGATGTTTTTGCTCCCGTGTTTTTCACGGATCCACTGTGCGTTCGGCAAGTTTACACCAACAAACCCACACGGTCCCGCGCCTCCAGTTCCGATAAGTTCCACGACAGCATTCGCGACAGGAGGTTTGATAGTTCTATTCTTATATGCATCGTTCCATGGCGCGTGATGTTCAAGCTCCTGAGCGATACTTGAAAGTTTTGTGATCATCTGTGTTGCAGGCGCATTCCGATAGTAAATGAATGCTTCATATAATCCTTTCATCCCGCGTGCATCGCGATACTCTTCGATGAATCCGAGGATTAAGTCGGCTACAGGATTTGCATGAAGCCACGTAATATTATAATCATCATAGAGTTTTGTTGTGCCTTCTTCAAAGTATTGGATGAGAAATTTTAATGATTTGAGTTGCGCAGGATCTGCGTAGGGAAGTGCGGCATTCAAATGGGACACTACTGCAGAAAGTTCTTTAGCATAAAGTCCTGATGTTGCATTACTATTTCCTGCACGCCAGATTTTTTCAACAATACGACCGTACTGTTTTACCACTGTACTATTATTCGGATTCTGGTCTTTGAATCCTTCAAGATCCTTAAGTGTAACGCCCTCGTAGAATGTATTGTGACTTTCAGTAATGATATCGCCGGTCTTCGGATTTTTCTGTGTAAGCATTGGTTCAAATTGTGGGTTAAAGATCACATCATCATAGATGGGATCATAATCTGCTTCTTGTAGACGCGGCGAATCTTCGACGATGAATACGAGAACTTCAAGAAGTTCAACACGCGTGAACATGGGAATGAACTTTATTCCAGTCCAGAAATCATGATTGCCGTGATGAATACATAATTTTTTTGTATAATCAACAATTTTTTGGAAGACATCGGGTGCCTGTTTTTTGATGAGCACTTCATGTTCAAGAATATCTAAGAAAAAATCCATAAGTTGCAATCCATATTTATATTGCTGCTGATACGTGATGCGATCTCCTGCAACCGCTGCATTCCAAA
>Ga0265292_1002121_pt1 | contig 14718 bp, 14 predicted proteins | sample Munlanlewell296A_FD_189080 | JGI IMG/M metagenome (GOLD analysis project Ga0265292, IMG submission 189080) | Leachate microbial communities from a municipal landfill in Southern Ontario, Canada - Leachate well 296A | ecosystem: Engineered > Solid waste > Landfill > Unclassified | place: Canada...
CAAGATGACAAAACAATTGTTGTTATAAAACGAAACGGATAATATGAATCTCGTTCAAAAAATATTTGATGCAGGTGTTGTCGGAGCCGGAGGTGCAGGATTTCCAACACACATAAAAGCAAAATCAAAAGTAGAATTTGTTTTGGTGAACGGCGCCGAATGTGAGCCGTTGATTCACAAAGATTATGAGTTGATGAAAAACTTTGCACCGGAAATTGTCAATGGTGTTGAATGGATGACAAAACAAACTTCAGCAAAAAAATCCTATTTCGGTATAAAAGCAAAGAATAGTCTTGCAATCGAAGCTGTTGAGAATAGTTATTCAAACGGGAAAAATGAAACATGTCTTCTTGGTGATTTCTATCCGAGCGGAGATGAATATGAGTTGGTTTACGCTGCAACTAAAAGATTAATTCCTCCGCACGGTTTACCGCTTGACGTCGGCTGTGTCGTCAATAACGTAGAAACATTTTACAACATATCAAGAGCAATTGAAGACAAACCTGTCACGCAAAAATTTGTCTGTGTTGCAGGAAGTGTAAAAAATCCATCATCATTTTTTGTCCCTATCGGAACAAGTTTTAAAGAACTACTTGATCATGCCGGTGGTGCAACTGTTTCTGATTACGGAGTTTTTGTCAGCGGGATTCTTATGGGCAAACTTACATTTGATTTGACGGAAGTAGTAACGAAAACTACTGCCGGAATAATTATTCTTCCCGCTGATCATTATCTTGTTAACCGCACGGCGCGGCCGATTGAAACTAAGAATAGAATTGGAAAATCTGCTTGCGATCAGTGCAGCTATTGCACTGAACTTTGTCCGCGTTATCTATTAGGTTATGATGTTCAGCCGCATAAGGTAATGCGTTCGCTCCAATTTAGTACAACCGGAACCGCAGTATGGAATCAATACGCCGATCTTTGTTGTTCGTGCGGATTGTGTTCTTTGTATGCTTGTCCGGAGGATTTATATCCGCGCGAGGCATGCGATCAAAGCAAAGAAGAAAATAGAAAATTGGGAACGAGATATGAGCAGCAGAAACCCGTTAAAGTACATCCCATAAAAGAAGGAAGACGCGTCCCTCTTAAACAGTTGATGAAGCGGATTGATCTATTGAAATATGATGCACACACACCTTTCACAAAAAAATCACCACAAGTTTCTCAAGTGAAGATATTATTGAAACAACACATTGGAGTTGCGGCAAAAGCTATTGTTAAGCTTGGCGATGCAGTTCAAGAGGGACAACTGATTGCCGATATTGAAGAAGGTTTACTCGGTGCAAAAATTCACGCATCAATTTCCGGAAGAGTAACTCACGTCTCTGATGAGTTTGTGAGAATATCAAAATAAATCATTGCGTCTTTTCCCATAGGGATGGCTATGCCAGCGTGGAAAAGCATTTCACGCCAAGAACGCAAAGTCAAACGCGAAGCACGCTAAGAAGGGAAATAATAAAAATGGAAATGAATTCACTTGGTCTGATTGAAATGACAAGCATTGCAGCGGGGATGCAAGCCGCTGATATTATGTTGAAAACTTCTCAAGTTGAATTGATACTATCACGCACGATTTGCTCGGGAAAATATATTGTTCTGATCGGCGGAGAAGTTGCTGCAGTTCAAGCATCTGTTGATGCCGCTGCAAACCAAATTGATTTTGCTGTGATTGATACGTTTGTTATTCCTAATGTTCATCCGGATATTTTTCCCGCGCTATCCGGACATTCAGATGTTACTCTGCTTGAAGCATTGGGAATTATCGAATCATTTTCCGTGGCTTCACTAATAGAGGGAGCTGATGCCGCTGTAAAAGCTGCTAACGTTAGAATTATTGAAATTCGTCTCGCTATGGCACTTGGCGGAAAAGCATTCTGCACATTAACCGGAGAAGTTGCCGCTGTTACAAGCGCTGTTGATGCCGGTGCTAAAGTAATTTCAGATAAAGGATTGCTCGTAAATAAAGTTGTAATTCCTCAACCGCGACCGGAATTGCTGAGTGAGATGATATAGTTTCATTCTACTTCAGTATTTCAAAGTAAAGTAGACCGTGATCGGAATAACGTTTAATCCATTCATCCTTTTTTTCTACTGTTGATTCTTTAGGCCAACCTAAAACAGTTACTTCACAACCGGAGTACATTTTGAATTTCAGATTCTCTGAAACAACAACCTGGTCTAAATTAGATGGCGGTGTTTTAGATTTACTTCCATTCCACCAACTGGCGGGCTCATCTTTCTTTAGAATTTTCATCTTAACTTTTTTAGCTTCTTTCCCGGCAAGTTTTTTTATTTCTGTTTCAGCATCTATTGCTTTGCCGTATGGATATTCCATTCCCATCGTATTTAAGTCGCCGAGGAATAGATATTTAGATTCCCATTTACCGCCCGCTTTTTTATCTAGAACTATTCTAAACTCACAAGCCCGTTTGAACATGTCATCACGTAAACCGAGTCCTAACGGATCCGTTCCACTTTTTGTATGAAGAAATAACAGAGTATAATTTTGATTTGATATTGTTACCGTCAACAATGCACCCGGTCTTAAGTATTGGTTGCCGGATTTGAATTCCAATTTTTGTGTGAAGAAGGATGTAAAACTATTTTTAGCAGCTGCTAAAATTTCTTGCGTCTGCGGACCTTCTGTGATATGAAAGCTATAGTTGGGCAAACTCTTGGTTAACGAACTGAAAACTTCTTTGCCTTCAACTTCGTAAAGAGCAAAAATATCCGGGTTAACTTTTTTTATCAACGCGGTTACATCATCAACTCGCTTTTTTACTTCTCCTTTGAAATGTTCTACATTCCACGATAGAACAGAAAATAATTTTGCCATTTTCAAGCCCTTAGTTTGTTTAAGAAATTAATTTATAGAACAAGTAGGGAGCTATAGTCACCCAAATTAGTAACTCACCTTACGCAATATTTATTTGTATAAGTGATCTAGATTTGCCCATACTATGTCACCTCTTAATATTCTGGCCATTCTGCAAAATCCACTTTTGAATTTTCTTCCGACAATAATTGCTCGTCAGCTATAATTAGTTTAGCACTTTCAATTGCTAATCGAGATTTATCTAGTTTTGATATTTTTTCTTCGATTGCAGTTTGAATAGCTCTGCTTCGATTAGTAAACATCTTTTTTTCGACTAATCTATCGAGACGATTTAGTATCTTTTTATCAATCGAAATTGCAATTTTAGTTGTAGCGGCCATCTTATATCTATCTCCGGTATTACTATTTGTAATACCACAAAAATATATTTTATTAACCAAAAGAAAATTAATGGCTAACCGCCAATAAATATTAACCAATCACCTAACAGCGATGCACTCAATTTCAATCAGCGCATCTTTTGGTAAGAGGAAACATTAATCTTTCACCCGTAACTTTTTAGACAGATATTTATGTATCACACTAGAGATCAAGGATTGATAGGGAATTCCTTCCTCAAGCGATTTAGCTTTCAAGTTTGTTAGATCTTTCTCAGAAATTCTAATATTTATTCTCTTTTTCTTTAGGAAAGTATTTCTCGCATATCTTGAATATTCCGATTTTTCTGCATGTAAATCTTTTACGGATTTCCATTCGCCCCGCTCGTAAGATTCTAAAATCTCTTTCTCTGTTGTTTTATTATTTTTCATTTATGTTATCCTTTCAAATAATCTTTCGTTGCTTTACGGCTTGGAATAATAGTTTTTAAAAATACTTTGTTCTTTTCCTCAACAAAAGGAACCAAGTAAGCATAGTTCTCATATTCTACAATAAATATTTTCTGGTTTTTGTATTTATTTTTGTTCGAGTGCTCAACAATATCCAAAACATTTCCACATTCGATTTGAGCAACAATAATTTCAAAGGAAATGTTACGTTCCTTTTTTAGTTGTTCGTTCTTAGATTCGTTCCAATCGAAGTATTTCATAATTGAAAGTTAAAATTATGTGTGCCTATTGTCAACCTATCTTAGATAGTACTCCAACCACAAACTACCAATTACTAATCATTTCACCGCAATGCACTCAATCTCAATCAATGCGTCTTTGGGTAAGCGGGTAACCTGCACGGTGGAGCGTGCGGGTTTATGCTCACCAAATTCCTCTGCATAGATAGTATTCATCTTACCAAAGTCGTTTAGATCTTTCATAAATACAGTGCATTTAACAACATTGTTCAGAGTTAAATTCTCAGCTTTCAAAACTGCGCGTATGTTCTTAAATATTTGCCGCGTCTGTGTTTCAATATCATCGCCAACCATCTGCATAGTTGCGGGATCCAAAGATATCTGTCCCGAACAAAAAACTAAGTTACCAGAAACAATTGCTTGCGAGTAAGGTCCAATAGCGGCGGGAGCTTCCGGTGTTGTAACAATTTTAATTTGTGTTTGTGATTCAGACTTGGTTTGAGCGAAGAGTGAGACAGTGAGAATGAAGAAGAGAGAGCAGGTATTGATCTTTTTCATGTTCCTCTCAATAATTTCTAATTCAATATGCCAACGATTTGTTAATTTATCAATCAAAAAAAATAATAAAACGCGTGGCATAGCCATCTATGGGAGATGACGAATCAAAAGGAAAACAATTATGACACTAAAAGAAAAGTATGGCTGCTGGGCTTTAATAACCGGCGCTTCATCCGGAATTGGAGAAGAGTTTGCAAGGCGGCTTGCATCTGAAAAGATGAATTTAATATTAGTAGCACGCAGAAAGGACCGTTTGAAAAACCTTGCTGATGAGTTAAAAGAAAAACACAATGTAAAAATTGTTGTCGCTCCTATTGATTTATCAAAAGAGAAATTCATGGAAGAGTTGAAAGAATATGTTGAAGATAGGGAAGTGGGACTTCTGATTAACAATGCCGGTTTTGGTTATAGCGGAGAATTTGGAGATGCTGATGTTGAACAGCAAACAGATATGATTCGTGTTAACTGCATCGCTCCTACAATACTGGCACATCATTTTGTCCAATCAATGAAGGAAAGAAAAAAAGGTGCAATCATTTTTCTTGGAAGTCTTGTGGGTTATCAACCAACACCTTTGACCACCACTTATTCTGCGACAAAAGCATTCAATCTTTTTATGGGTGAAGGACTCTGGTACGAATTAAGAAAGTATAATATAGATGTCCTTGCGCTTAATCCCGGCGGTACTGATACTGAGTTTCAGCAGAGAGCAAATACATCAGCCGGACCAATTCCAAGAACAGTTCAAGAAGTTGTAAATACAGCTATGAACAAACTTGGTAAGAGACCGAGCGTTGTGGACGGGTTCTACAATAAAGTTCTTTCGGTTATACCAAGGTTTATTACAAGAAGATCAACATTGATGATTGCCGGTTATATGAGGAAGAAATTATATACCGTCCCCTCAATTACAATAAAATAATTATTTGTCATTGCGAGAATCCGGCGGTTGCCGGAGACGAAGCTCTTATTCATCCTCTACGAGGATGTTTATTGTGTGTTTCTTTCATTCTACAAAAATTGAACATCTACGATGTTCCGCTAACAATGACCTCGTAGAGCCTGCCGGCAGGGTCACATTATTGTAGTAAAAAAATTCAAAAAATCCTCAATAATCCTCTCCCGAAGTGACTCCTTTGGAGGTAGAGGATTAATAGGTAATTGCTGTTTTTATTGCTCATCAATATTTTCACCTGTCTTTCCCCTTTGTAATTATGAGTTAAGTTGACGCTAAAGTGCCGCACGCAATGACGATCCTGTATAATTAATAGCACGCAGATTTAACAGTCCCGCCTGCGGTCGGGCAGGTCTAACGGATTCACACAGTTAATAACTCATGTTACGTAAAAAATATGAACGGTCTTGATCGTGCTCTTAATCCTAATCTTAATCTGCCGTTAACCCTCAAAAAGATCAAGGTTAAGAGTATGATTAAGATTAAGAACGCTTGTATTAACAAAGACTGCGTAAGGTGACTTAATAATTAGAAATCCTTTTGAATTGAATTCTTTGCGATCTTGAGAAATGTGATGATAAGAATTATAGAAACTATGCTGATCGGAATTAGAGTCCAATAAAACGTGTAAAGCACAAATTGTTTTTTAATCATGATTGATAGGAACAATTCGCTTAAGGGCCGGAAGAGTACGATGATCAGAAAGAGCATAAAAACAATATTGATCAAGAAAGAAAGTGAAGCTCCTTGGGATGAAGACAATCTAATAGCGTTCTTCTCTTTATAATTAGCATACAGCCCGCCCATTCCAAAATTGATAGATATGATAGTCATTGCAGCCAATAGTGTTATCGCCATCGAAAATGTGGTAAGAACAAAACCAAATTTGTAATTGGAAAAGAAACTCAAACCAAGACCAATACTCAAAATGAATGAGCTTAATATCACCAATTTATTTTTTATGAATGAAGTATAATTAATTGGTGATGATTTTATTTTCCAAAATGTTTGGCCTTCCAAACTGATCAACGGGAAAACAAATCTTAGAGATAAAGTAGAAATGAATAGCAGATTAAAAAGAAATATTGAGAGATAGATCATCGTCTGTAAGTAATAATTTCCAAGTCCAACGAACTTAATCCCGGCAACACTTGAAATAAAAACCACAATCAGAAATAGAAGAATAAGAAAATGAATAACTTGACTTGGTTCGCGGATGAACATTAACAGATCGCGTTTTATTATTGATTCTGATTGAGCATTTAATAAAGATTTTTTCGCAAATGAGAAGATTGATTTGCTTTCTTTACGGGCTGAAACAAAATCTGCTGTGAGTTTTAGATTGAGAAGCCATGTTTTGAAATACCAGCGATGACCCAGATACATAGCAACTGAAAAGAGGAAGACAGATAGAACCATTTGGAGGAAAAGGTAAGAAAGCGAATTCGATATATCACCCCGAACCATCCAATATGCAGATTGAGAGAGCCAGTTATTCGGAAGAAATTTAATTAATGAGGGAATCAATTCTCCAAGATAATTATCCTTTGCTACATATGGATAATATTTCAGAACAGTAGTTACCAACAATTTCGGTGAATTAATTCTAAAAAAGAATGCGATAATAAGAACGTACGATGTAATAAGACTATAAATAATTTTCTTTATACCAAAACGCTTGGCTAATCGAATAAGTATCAAAAGAATAATTACACCAAGAGAAGCCGCACTGAACATAAATGAAATAAAATTCAATACAAGAAGAAGAAAAGTCCCGACACTCAGCTTAAAATAGAAGGTATAACCCGCGAGAAGAGAAAAAAGAATTAGAATAAGGGTAGACGAGCTGTAGAAAAAATTATCTAAAAATTTAATTGCGAATATCTTAGCAGGTGCAATAGGTTTTGACAGCAGATGCGTTACTTCGTCGGATTTGTAGAGCGTAGAATATGAAACGATAATGTTTCCGAGATTAACAGTAATGAAAAAGATGAATAGCATCATAGAGATGAACTCGTGAAGAAGGAAGAGTCCGACTTTGATATCAATAAGAAGAAAAAAGATAAATTTTTGGATGAAGAAAAAACCACCGGCTGCAAAAACTAAGTAGATTAAGCTGCTGGCAATGTTTTTAACAACATTGGTCAGAGTGATTTCAGATTCAAAGCGGATAAAAGCGATTAACTTGAATTTGAGTATATGAAAGATTTGTTTCATTCTTCACTCTTCACTCGTCAATTGAATGAAAAGCTCTTCAAGATTATGGTTGTGTTCCCGTTTCAGATCATGAAGTGCATCAATGGTATCTTGGAAGATTATATTACCTTTATTAATGATTCCAACGTGTGTGCAGATCTCTTCAACTACATTTAAGCTATGTGTTGACATGAAAATAGTGGTTCCATTTTCTATTTTTTCCCGGAACAATCTTTTCACATCGAACGCACTTTGAGGATCTAACCCGATCATCGGTTCATCAACAATTAGAAATTCCGGTGCATGTAAAAACGCAGAAGCTATTACAATCCGCTGCCTCATTCCTTGAGAATATTCTTCAGTTCGCTTGTCAATCCAATTCCCGATCTTCAACTGCTCGATCAGTTCGTTAATTTTATTACGTATTATATCTTTAGAAAGATTATATAGTCCGCCGCTGAAGTAAAGAAATTCGCGACCCGATAGTTTATCATAAAGGAATGGTTGATCCGGTATGTAGCCGATCTTCATTTTTGATTCGATTGGATTATTCCAGACATCAGTATTATCTAAAAAAATATTTCCATTAGAAGGAGAGAGTAAACCGGCAATCATCTTTATCGTGGTTGTTTTACCGGCGCCGTTTGGTCCAAGAAATCCAAACAACTGACCCTTATCAATCTTTAGGTTGATTTTATTTACAGCTGTGAAGTTCCCAAACTTTTTACCGAGATTTATTAATTCTAACATAAAACCTTGGGATAAAATGGCGAGTTAACTCTTAATTCTTTGAACGTCATCCAGAGTGATGGTTTTCAAATCAACATCTTCCTGTTCGTAAATATTGAATATTCTCTCTTCTTGATTTGTTATAGCAGAGTAGAGAATATTTTTGGCAAGAATTCCATTCTGATATTTTTTCTCTTTCACGGAGTTATGATGTTCGAATCTATCCAATAATTCCTGGAGTGCGCCTTCATCAAGAGTGTAGCCGTTCTTCTCAGCAATATCGGCAACAATGCAAAGAAGCTGCATCGGAGAATAATCTTCAAAATAAAAAACATTAGGGAAGTGTGTGAATAATCCGGGATTCATTTTGAGAACGTTTTTCATCTCTTCATTTGATCCGGCTAAAATGACAAATATTTTTCCTTTATAGTCTTGCATCCTTTTCAAAATAATTTCAATCGCTTCTTGCCCGTATGTATTCTCTTCAGAGAATAAATTATGCGCATCATTGATAAGAAGAGTTCCTTCAAGCGCTTGTTGAATTATTTTGTCGGTTTTTATGCCTGTCTGGTCTTGATATCCCGCAACCAAATCCGAACGGTCAACTTCAACAATATGACCTTTTTGAAGAATACCCAACTCTTTAAATATTTTGCTCATGAGTTTTGCAACTGAGTTCTTACCGGTACCCTGGTTACCAATGAAGATAGAATGTAAATTTCGCTCTACAGAACGTAACCCGCGTTCTTTTTTAAGTTGCGATATCTTAGCAAAGCTGATTAGTTTATAAATATCTTGTTTAACATTTTCCAGTCCGATAAGTTTATTCAACTCATCAATGTATTCTTGTAATTTGAGCGGGTCACCTTGAACATCAAATTGTTTTGCTTCAACATCACGATTCAAAACTTCGTTAATATCGCTCAATTCAACAGTGCTGAGATTATCTTCATTTCGCTCTTCAACCGGAATATCTGAAAGTCGCAAAAGCATTTTTTGTTTTACAGAATCCAAAATGTTTCGAACTATACGTGCATTTCCGAATTTTTTATCGCGGTTCTTAAAAAGCTCATCAAAATGTTTTTGTAATTTTTCTTCGGCTTCTTTTGATATTTTCTTCTTTTCACGAGTTAACGTTCTCCGGGCTATTTCCATTAATTCAGAAGGAGAGTAATCTTCAAAAGTAAATGATTTACTAAAGCGTGATTGAATTCCCGGATTACTTGCAACGAAACGAAGCATTTCATCAGTGTAACCAGCGGAGATCACAATAAATTTACCACGATCATCTTCCATCCGCTTCAACAAAATATCTATTGCTTCTTTCCCAAAATCACTTCCGGAGTCATTCGATTTCACGAGAGCGTAAGCTTCATCAATAAATAACATTCCGCCAAGTGATTTGTCAATCATAACCGTAGTTTTTTCTGCGGTCTGACCAACAAACCCGGCAACTAAACCCTGTCTATCGGTTTCTACAATGTGTCCTTTGGATAATATTGCGAGCGCAGAATAGATTCGTCCAAAAATTCTTGCAACTGTTGTCTTTCCCGTGCCCGGGTTTCCGAGGAATAAAATGTGTTCGTTGAAAACTTTTTTGATATCCTCACCCTGCTCATTAAAGTAGCGGGCAAGTTTTACCATATCGTTAACTTCTTTTTTTAAAGTATCTAATCCAACTAAGCTATTCAATTCTTTTAAAGCTTCGTCCAATGCTTCTTCATTAATCGGTAATATGACAGCTTGGGAAGTCCTTTTCGAGAGAGTTGCTTTAATCACTTCTTCAGTAAAAGTAGTAATCAATTCTTTGGTTCTTTTTTCTTCGGGAAGAGCAAGACAAAATTTACCAAGATTTCGTTTTGTTTCTTCGAATAACTTTCGAGCAAGACGGGCATTACCAAATGTTTTGTCTCTGCCTCTGTAAAGAGAAATAAATTCTTTCTTCAATAATTCTTCTGCTTTAGAAGTTATTGCGTAATCTTCTCTCTTCAACAATTGTTTGAAAATAATTACTAATTCATCGGGAGAATAATCTTCAAATACAAAAGTTTGTGTGAAGCGAGATTTCAAGCCGGGATTAGAATTCAGGAATGGCTCCATTTCTTCAGGGTAACCGGCTGCAATTACAACAAAATCGCCTTTACGATCTTCCATTCTTTTCAAAAGAATATCAATCGCTTCTTGTCCAAAATCTTGTCCTCCACCTTTTTTAATCAGAGTGTAAGCCTCGTCAATAAAAAGAACTCCTCCAATGGCATCACTAATTACTTTTTCAGTTTTCTGAGCGGTTTCACCAATATATTGTCCAACCAGAGCAGAGCGGTCAACTTCAACCACGTGTCCGTTCGGAAGAATTCCCATTGCATAAAAAATATCTCCAAGCATACGCGCAACAGTTGTTTTACCTGTGCCAGGGTTTCCAAGAAAAACAGCATTAATGGCAATTTTATCTTCGGCTTTTAATCCAAGACGCTTTCGGTCTTTCAAAAATTCCAAATAAGAAACAAAACTTTTTACTGCTTCCTTAATGCTTGCAAGTCCGGTGAAGTTATCCAATTCTTCAAGAAGTTCTTTCAAAGATTTTGTAGTTCTTGGTTGTCGAATCTGAGACGATTGTTGTTCCGGTTGTTTCTGGTCAGTCTTAGTTGGCGGTGTAATTCGCTTTTCATCAATCTCCAAAATAGTATGACTACCAATCCCGAAATATTTCTCGCCGCATTTGAAATTGTTGACGTAGAATTCGAAACGAGCTTGCCCGGATTTCAAAAAATCAGAATTTTCTGAACCCAAAGTTTGAACGAATATTACTGAGTCCCAATCGCTTCGGACATTCATCTGAAAATCATTTCGCCCAATCTCAAAATCGTTTAGATACCAAACTACCGAGCAACTAAAAATTTTATCTGTGTCTTTGAAGAATGGATTATTAAAGATGATTTCAGCAGCAACTTTGCGAACGGATTTTCCAAATCCTTTACAGTATATACGGGAGCCGGTCATAGATTCCTCGATCGCGTCATACAGTTTTAATGAATTGATCTCAACAAATTCGTTCGGGTAGTGAATAGAATCAGTTTTATAGGGAACATCAGAAACAGTTGTGGTTGATCTTGTAAGTTCTCTTGTGGCTTTTTGTACGGGCTCGGTGTGTATATCATACCCTTGTTCGAGTTGGGAGAACTTTTTGAGCGCATTATAAATACTGTTGAATCTTTCATCCTTCCTAAACTTATTTATCAAAGCATCAGCTTTTTTTAAAGCAGGCTTAAGTTGAAAAAGATAAAGCATAGACTCGAGTTCAATCAGTTCAGCCTCTTCGCTCTTAATTTTTTCCAAAACTTTTCGGGCGCAGAAAAGAGAAAACCAATATTCTTTAGCTTTGATAGCTTTATTTGCGGTCTCTAATACTTCATGAACATTCTTTGAACTGATCTGTTTCTTTCCGGTATAAATTTGATTTGCCAGATTCAGCCACTTGCGCATTTCTTTCCAGGAAGGATTTTTTCCATTATCTATAATGAGTGCAAGCTCAACTGCACTTTGCGCCTCTTCAAATTTTTGAAGTCCGGCAAAAGATTTTGAACGGTTCAGATAAGTCCATGCAAGAATTTCTTTCTGCTTATCAATAGAATGATCGGTATCGGCAATAGCCCCTTCAAAAATACTCATTCTATAAAGTAGATAAGCTCGATAAACACGTGCCTTGATCGAATCTCCTTTTAATTCAACTGAAAGATTTGCATAGTCCATGGCTTTCATAGGATTACCATTTTCCAACAAAGCCCATGCATAACAAATTGCTGCTTCACTATCATCAGGTCGAGATTGATAAACCTTTTCCGCGCAATTTAATGCAAGGCGAAAACGACCATTCCATAAATGATCGTAAGCTTCGGACTGCAAACTATTTAGCTCTTCTTCGGGCAATCTATTCCAAACAGATTATTAAAATGTTATTATTATTTTCGTAAAGTTAATATAATAACTTAAGCTGATTTACTGAAATCATTCCGTTAATAGATTTTATTTTTCAGAACCAAATCGTATTAAAGGCGTCTAATAAAACAAAGTTAGGAGGTATTTATGAAAACCAAATTAATCTCATTTATACTGTTGATTGGATTGGTTTTAACAGGCTGTGGTTTTTGGGGAGTGCGTGGTAATGGCAGAATGCGGGATGAATCACGGAAAGTCGCTGAATTCAATAAAATTGAAGCTGGTGGTGCGTTTTCAATTTATGTTAAGGTAGGACAAGCCCCATCTCTTAGAATATCTGCTGAAGAAAATTTACTCGGCTATATCCGGACAACTGTAAAAGGAAACACTCTCATAATAGAGACTAAAAAGAATATTTCTCCTCGCAAAGAAATCAGAATTGAAATTACAACACCATCTCTTACAGATTTAGAAGTTTCCGGTGCTAATAATGTTGAGGTTGAAGATATTTCCGGGGAAGAATTTAATGTAGAGTTAAGCGGGGCAGGCAATGTAGATTTAAAAGGGGAAGTTGAGAAACTTCGTATCGAGCTTTCCGGTGCAGGAAATATTGATTCTAGATATTTGAAAGCAAGCGAAGTTCAAATCTCTGTAAGTGGTGCGGCTAATGCGAATGTTTATGCAACAAAATATTTAGATGCATCTGTATCGGGCGTTGGCTCTATAGATTATTATGGAAACCCGGAAAAGATAAAAACCAATGTATCCGGCGTAGGTTCAATTACAAGAAAATAGTTTTTATGATTTTTTACCAAAGCGGATGTCTTAAAAGATCATTTGTCATCACGAGCACTTTCGCTTCGCTCAGTATAAACTCCGCGAAGTGATCTCATTATTTCGATAAAAACAAAAGATTGCCTGCCTGGCGGCAGACAGGCTTCGTCGTAAACCTGCCTACAGCAGGCAGGCTCCTCGCAATGACGGCCTATCGGACTTTTGAGACAGCTGCTTTTTTTATCAATCCTTCTTTGCAATTTCATTTGCTGCAATTATCTTTGAACAGTAAATTTCAACTAAATCATGAAGGAAAGAACAATGAAAAGAATTCAGGTAGCTGTTTTAATGGGGAGCGATTCAGATTATAATGTAATGCAGAAAGCCGAAGAAACACTAAAAGAATTTGGAGTTGATTTTGAAACAAGAGTTCTTTCCGCTCATCGAACTCCAAAACAAACTATCCAATTTATTAAAGCGGCTGAGAAAGCCGGCTCTAAAGTATTTATTGCAGGCGCCGGTGGGGCAGCTCATTTACCAGGAGTTATTGCATCCCATACTATATTACCGGTTATTGGTGTTCCTATACTGGGTAAGGCAACAAATGGCTTAGACTCTCTTCTTTCGATTGTCCAAATGCCCTCCGGAGTTCCAGTTGCAACAGTTGCTATTGATGGAGCTAAAAACGCGGCTCTATTATCAGTTCAGATTCTGGCAATATCTAATTCTGATCTTTCTAAGAAATTATTAGTTTATAAAAAGAGGATGGAAAGAGATGTACTGAATAAAAATAAACAGCTTCAAAAAGTTCTTAAATAATTACTGACTGATGTTACGCAAAGACATTAGAACACCTTGCGTAACATGAGTTACTAACTATATATTCTTTTCGATGATCAAAAATCTACTTCTATAATATTACCTCGGTTATAATCCAAAAAAGAAATTCATTCTCATACTTAGGAAATAAATCCTAATCATATCTCTAAAAACTTCATTTTTCAATGAAATTAGAAGATTAATATGTTCTATCATTGGCATATAATATGAAAAGAGCCATAGCAAAGTTGGAATAGTTAGTGAGAAAATGATGCAGACAAAACTTTTAGAAAACTACCCGCCCCAAGACAGAAGTAATTTAATTGCGCTGCTGCAAGAAGTTCAGGATGTATACGGATATCTGCCTGAAGAGGATCTTCGTGCTATTGCAGAGTATGTAAATATACCTCTTAGCACTGTTTATGGAGTTGCTACCTTCTATAATCAATTCCGTTTGACCCCGCTTGGTAAAAACATAATTCGAGTTTGTAGAGGGACTGTTTGCCATGTTAAAAATTCAGCTAATCTTTTAATAGCACTGGAAAATGAACTAGGAATAAAAGCCGGACAAACAACGCGTGATAAAGTTTTTACACTTGAGACTGTCGCGTGTATCGGCGCATGTAGTATCGCTCCCGTAATAAATATTAATGAAGATTATTATGGAAGAACAGTGATCAAGGAAATTTCTAAGATATTGGCGAAGTATCGTAAAGCGGATAAATTGAAAAGCAAATTTGAACAAAAAGCGAGCGTGTAATGAATTTTACTTCGCAAAAAATGAGAAGACACCCGGTATCAGCGGAACAGGACTTGGTCTGACTATAGTGAAAAGACTTGTTGATT
>Ga0265292_1002122_pt1 | contig 14718 bp, 12 predicted proteins | sample Munlanlewell296A_FD_189080 | JGI IMG/M metagenome (GOLD analysis project Ga0265292, IMG submission 189080) | Leachate microbial communities from a municipal landfill in Southern Ontario, Canada - Leachate well 296A | ecosystem: Engineered > Solid waste > Landfill > Unclassified | place: Canada...
TGGTTGCATCCGCGGTCTACCCCTCCCAGCCTCCCCTTACAAAGGGGAGGAGAACAGCGTATCCATTCCTTATGCGAGACTCAATAAAATTCAGATAAAAGTCGATTCTCACACCTGAAACTGCATGATGCAGTCGCCTATGCGGATCTCGTCGCCGTTGGACAGGACGTGCTCCTCTATGCGCTGGCCGTTGACGTAGGTGCCGTTTGAGCTGTTGAGGTCCACGAGCACGTACTCGGTTCCCTGCTGCTGGACCTGGGCGTGCTGGCGCGAGACCTTTGCGTCCCTTATCGTGATCGTGTTCGACTCCGCGCGGCCGAAAGAGGCGGTCCCTTTGAGGGGATATGCCGCGCCTGCGTCGTCTCCATTTATGACCACTATGCGGCCGCGCTGCACTCCCGGCTCAGCTTCCATCTCCACCGGGCCCAGCGGGCCCTTTGCGGTGGCACTCTCCTCTACGTTCGGATTCGTGCGCTCCGCATCCGTGACGCCGAAGTAATCCGGCCCGCCCTCTTCGATGACATAGCCTGCCTCGTCTGTCATAGGCTCTGCCTCGTGGCGCGCAGGCGTGAAGCCGGAGGTCTCCACCACTTCGGAGGTCTCTTCCTTTGCGGCGGGTTGCTCTTGGGGTGCGAAGAGTCCGGGTTCATCCTTATAGATCGCCTCGTAGCGGTGGATGTTGCTGTTCACGGCGGAGAGCACTGTCTCGAACTTGCTGATCTTGTCCTGTTCCACGCGCGCCTGGTTCTGGTACTCTTCCTCATTGTACTCGCCGAGCGTATGGCGGAATTTGATCTCCTCGAGGCTATGGCGGTGTTGCTCCAGGTCTGCCACGATCTTCGAGCGAGTCTCGTGCAGTTTGCCGAGCTCCTCGTCCACGTCCGCCTTCTTCTTGAGCACTGCATCCGTGACCACCTTGAGGCGCGCCTTGTAGTCGGTGCGCACGCGCTCATAGACCGACGGCGACACGTTGCTCTTGTGCTCCTCGATCTTCGCCAGGCGATCGCGGACCACGCGCCATTCTTCCTTGGTCTGTGTGGCTTCATCCAGAAGCGTCTGATTGATTGGGAACTCGATCCCTGCCTCGCCCGATGCATCGTTCATGCCCGTACCTCCGATTTCATAGTAATGCCAAATACCCCAAAAAGTCCGCAAATCCTAAAGGAGCTGATGCGAGGGGTCAATTAGAAAATACTTCCATCGCTGGCATCCGTCCTCGCGCGCCTTGTCCATCGCCACTGCGCAAGCGGGGTCCCCAGTCCATCATCTCGCAAGCCGACACCGAGTTTAGCTCAACTTATAAGGCTAACGGTGAATCACCAGCATTGCGGTCCCCATTGCTCGAAGCTGGACTGGGGACCCCGCTCGTCATGTGCCTTGATACAACGTGCGTAGTGGCACGAAGAAAGCGGGGTTCCCCCGTTTATCGATGGGTCACGATCAGCGGCACAAAGCGAGCGGTGACCTGCGGCAGGCTTCGAGCAATGGGGACCGCGGTGGCTGGAAATCCATCGTTAGCCGTAAGATCTGGGCTCAACTCGGTGTCGGCTTGCGAGATGCCAGCCGCAGGTCGCCGCGTACTTTGGCATGGAGCAGGCTTGCTGAGCGATGAACGGGGGTGCCCCGCGCACTTCTTGGCACGGAGCCAGCCGTAGGTCACCGCGTGCTTTGGCACGGTGTTGGTCTGCGAGGGGCTGCCCTTGGGACCGCGCTCGACACTTGTCGTTTGCAGTCAGGCGGGTTTTTCTATATTTTGAGGTCAACGTAAGGGAGGGGACATGGAACTTGCGAAGTATATCGATCACACGGCTCTCAAGCCGGAGACCACGCCGGCCGACATAGACAAGCTCTGCAGGGAGGCGCTTGAATGCCGGTTTGCAGCGGTCTGCGTGAATCCGGTCTTTGTGCCTCAGGCCAGCAGAGCGCTTGCAGGAAGCGGGGTGCTCACGGCAACCGTCGTGGGCTTTCCGCTCGGGGCGACAGCCCTCGATATCAAGGCCAAAGAGGCTGCCTATGCGATCGAGCAGGGTGCCGGCGAGATCGATATGGTCATGGCGATAGGTCTCTTCAAGGGAGGAGACCGCGCGGCCGTGGGGCGGGATATCGCTGCTGTAGTTAAGGCTGCGGGCATTCATCCGGTGAAGGTGATCCTCGAGACGTGCCTTCTCACGAGGGAAGAGATAATCGAGGCATCGAGGATAGCGGCGGACAACGGCGCCGCATTTGTGAAGACCTCGACCGGGTTCGGCAGCAGGGGCGCATCGGTCGAGGACGTGCTCGCCATGAAGGAGGCAGTGGACGGCCGCTGCCGGATAAAGGCGAGCGGCGGAATACGCACGCGCGAGCAGGCGATGGCGATGATAGCCGCGGGGGCGACGCGCATAGGCACTTCAGCGGGTGTTACGATCGTGAAGGGGGCATGATGGACTTTGAAACCTTTTTTTCGCGAGTCGAAGAGGCGGCCCTTTGGCTTCGAAAGCGCGCCGCGATGGCGCCGCGGGCGATCGTCGTGCTCTCAGCGGGCCTCGAAGGTTTTGCGCGCGATATGGAGTCATCGGTCAGGATACCTTTCGCCGAGATCCTGCACTTCCCGCAACTGAAGGCAGAGGGCCATTCGGGCGAGCTCATTTTCGGTTCGATGAAGGGCGTGCCCGTTGCCGTGCTCGCAGGCCGGTTCCATTATTATGAAGGGCATTCGCTGCTCGAGGTGATCTTCCCTTACTTTGTGCTCTCGGCAATGGGCGCCGGCATAGTCGTCGTGACGAACGCCGTTGGCGGGATCAACAAATCGTTCAAGCCCGGCGATCTCATGCTGGTGACGGATCACATCAACATGATGGGCGTAAATCCGCTCGTGGGCATCGCGTTTCACCGCACGAGCAACCAGTTTACTGACATGACAAACGCCTACGACGCCGGACTTCGGGAACTTTCTCTCCTTGTCGCGAAGAGGCTCGGGATGAAGCTTCGGGAGGGCGTATACATGGCGGTCTCGGGTCCCAGCTACGAGACGAAGGCGGAGATACGCGCATTCAGGGCCCTGGGTGCGGACGCGGTGGGGATGTCCACGGTGCCGGAGGTGATTGCCGCGAACTTCCTGGGGCTCAAGGTCCTCTGCTTCTCCTGCATCGCGAATGCCGCTGCGGATCTGCACGAAGGCGCGATCTCGCACAGCGAGGTGTTGGAGGCGATGCAGAAGCTCTCTCCGCGCGCGGTCGCGCTCATCGAGGCGGTTGTAGAAGAAATCGGACGAAGTCAGGACGAGGGATAATGAAGATAATCGTCGGAACGCGCAAATCGCACCTCCCGCTTTTGCAATCGCGGGAAGTGGCGCAGCTGCTAACCAATGCGGGCGCGGAGGTCGAGATACGACCGCTCGCTACGATCGGGGACACCCTCGAAGCCGCGATCGAGGATCGAGGCAGCTCCGGCATTTTCACGGGGGAGATCGACGAGGCGCTCAAGAACCGCGAGATCGACGTAGCCGTGCATGACGTGAAGGACCTGGGGTTCGAGCTGCCCGACGGCGTCTCTATAGCAGCGGTTCCCGCGCGCGTCGACCCGCGCGAGGCGTTTGTCTCTGCGCGCAGCCGCAAGCTCTCGTCCCTTGCAAAGGGCGCTCGAGTAGGTATCACCGGCAGGTGCCGCGGCGTTCAGCTGGCTCGAATAAGGCCGGATCTGGAGCTTCTGACTCTGCACGGGGATGTGGAGGCGAAGCTTCGGGCACTTTCCGCAGGCGAAATAGACGCGGTCATCATGGCCGCGGCGGGTCCCATCCGCATGGGCATCCAAAAAACGATCACGGAATATCTGCCGGTCGATAAATTCGTCCCCCAGGCGGGACAGGGCGCGCTCGCAATCGAAGTGCGTTCCGATGATAGGGAGCTGCTCGCATTCGTCAGGAAGGCCTGCCATCACAACGCCTCCGGTCTTACGGTACGCGCGGAGCGGGGGTTTGTCCGCGCCCTCTCCGGGATGCAAGGGGTAGTGCTTGCTGCAAATGCCGAGATAAAGCCGTCGGGTTTTTTGCTCGTCGGGCTCGTCGCATCATCGGATGGATCGATGTTCGCAGTGGAGCGCGAGAGCGGGCCGCTGGATGAGGCCGGCACGATCGGCAAAAAACTTGCGGAGAAGATGATGAAGAAAATTGAGATGTAACGGATTTTTATCCCCCCCCGCCCGGGGTTACTGTTACAACTCCCGTTCCTTCGACCTCGATCGTTCCAAGCGGCGGGTCGTCGATCACTTCCTTGCCGATGATGAAAGTGGTGCTCGTCTCTTCATTTTTGATATCGGTGACGATTGAGCGGAGCGGCGGCCGCGCCTTCTCGATTGCACGAGCAAGGATCTTCTCCGGATCTCCTCGCGTATCGAAGCGCGCGCCAGGCGCATCGGTGAACGAGCATCTGGACTGCCAGTCCTCGGTGATCGCGCGGCGGAACTGCAGCGCGATGCTTCCCTTGTCCTCCGCGCTCTTCTGGAACGTGAGCTCAAACGGAACTTTGGGGATGCTGACCTCGAGCTTGCATTCGCCGGTCGGCCACTTCGAGAGGAAGCCCTCGACGTCCGCGTTGATGTCCGCATCGCCGCGGATCACGGCGGTATTGGCGTTGGCCTGTCCCTTGATCTCCCAGCGGTACTTGATGACGAAGTTGTCGGGCGAATCGTTGAACACGTAGTGCGCCCGTATTGCTGCGTTGATCTTCACACCCCAGCGCGTCTCTCCCTCGGCCGGCGTTCCGCCCTCTGTCGGCGGCACTGCAGGCGCGGCCGTCACAGGCGGAAACAACGGGGTCGGCCTCATCACGGGCGTGGGCGTCGGCTGCTCGGCGGTGCCCGGGGCCTGGATCGGCGGCACGATGCCCTCTTCAGTCGGCGCCTCCTCCTCGATCATGTCGCCTTCCTCGTCCTGAGCTGATGCGGGCATGCGCCACGCGAAGGTGACGAGGAACATGAATGCGACGCAGAAAAGTGCTGTGGTCCATCGCGGCATATCTAAATATTCTAGAGGATTTTTGTATTTCTTCAAGCGATATTCTGATGCTCTCACCTTCAGTAGTGTCCGGTTAAGCCTTGATGATTTTCAAGGTGTCATTGCGAGGAGCCCCCTTCGACAGGCTCAGGGTCGCTCGCGATGACACGCATGTGCGGCACCCGAATAGATACGGATTTAGATTGCATATGAAAAATTGCTGGGCTATAGTGCCGTCCTCTCGAAGGATTCGCTAAACATAAATGATTTCAAACGGTTACGGTGGTTATCGCCGGGCCGGCGGTCTCCTCTTTTCGGACGGATATATGATCGAAAGATATTCAAGGCCGGAAATGGCTTCACTCTGGAGCGATGAGGCTAAGTACCGACTTTGGCTTGAGATCGAAATCGCGGTCTGCGAGGCGTGGACTTCGCGTGGCGAGATACCGGCGGATTCCCTCGCGACGATCAGATCCAAGGCGGGTTTCGACATCGATCGTATCGCGGCCATCGAGGAAGAGGTGCGCCACGACGTCATCGCGTTTCTGACCGCGGTGGCGGAGAAGGTGGGTCCGGACTCCCGCTATATCCACATGGGACTTACCTCTTCGGACCTTCTCGACACCGCCTTCGCGGTGCAACTCACCAGGGCGGGAAAGACGATTTCAGATGACCTTGCGAAGCTGCGCGCGGTCATTTCGACCCTTGCTCACGCGCACAAGAACACCGTTATGATCGGCCGCTCGCATGGGATACATGCGGAACCGATCACCTTCGGGCTCAAGTGCGCCATCTGGTACGATGAATTCGGCCGCCACGCCGCACGCCTCGAGGAGGCGATAAAGGGTGTCGCGGTCGGCAAGCTATCGGGTGCTGTCGGCACGTTTGCGCACATCGATCCCTCGATCGAGGTCGATGTCTGCGCGAGGCTGGGCCTCACAGCGGCGCCCGCCTCCTCGCAGATCGTGCAGCGCGACAGACACGCGCATTACTTCGCGGTGCTGGCGGGGATCGCCGCGTCGATCGAGAAAGTCGCCGTAGAGATCAGGCACCTGCAGCGCACCGAAGTTGGCGAGGCTGCCGAGCCGTTCGGCAAGGGGCAGAAGGGCTCGAGCGCAATGCCGCACAAGCGTAACCCAATCCTGTGCGAGAACCTCACGGGTCTCGCCCGAGTGGTGCGCGCGAACGCGATGGCGGCGTTCGAGAACGTGGCGCTCTGGCACGAGCGGGACATATCTCATTCTTCGGTCGAGCGCATAATCGGCCCGGACTCCACGATACTCGTGGACTTCATGCTCTCCAGGATCTCGCGCGTTCTCGAGGGGCTGGAGGTGAACCCGGAGCGCATGGCCGCGAACATGGAGATGTCGCACGGGCTCTATAACTCGCAGGAGGTCATGCTGGCGCTGGTGCGCGGCGGGATGACGCGCGAGGACGCGTACCGCATCGTGCAGGCCACTGCCATGCAGTCCTGGAAAGAGGGCAAACCGTTCGAGCAGATCCTTGCGGCGAACAAAGAAGTGTGCGCAAAGATACCAGCTTCAGAGCTGAAGAAGCTGTTTGATGTAAATATTCATCTAAGGCACGTGGATGCGATATTCAAACGAGTATTTCGTGATTAGAGCCCGTTTTACAAATTCCCCTCCTTTGTAAGGAGGGGGAAGGGGGAGGTAGATCATGGTCTACCCCACCCTAACCCTCCCCTTACAAAGGGGAGGGGATTCACGATTCACGCAGACAAGGAGTGATCATGCTTGCCAAAGTGTATGTCACCTTAAAAAAAGGCGTCCACGATCCACAGGGCGAGGCGGTTCGCCACACGCTGGTGGCCTTGGGCCACAAGGACGTATCCGGCGTTCGCGTGGGCAAGTTCATCGAGGTCGCTCTCGCGGACAAGACGCGCGAGGAGGCCGAGGCCACGCTAAAGGAGATATGCGAAAAACTGTTGGCGAATACGGTGATTGAGAGTTATCGTTATGAAATTGTATAGCGAGTCGAGACAGGAAGCATGAGGCAGGAGGCACGAAAAAACTGTGTTTCATGCATCATGCTTCATGTTTCCTGCTTCTCTTCAATTAAGCACGGAGCTGGGAGCTTATAATGAAATTCGGCATCGTTGTCTTTCCAGGCAGCAACTGCGACCATGACTGCCTCCATGTCGTGACCGACGTCCTGGGCCACGAGGGCTTCTTCCTCTGGCACAAGGAGCGCGGCCTGCGGGGCGCCGACTGCCTCATACTCCCGGGCGGCTTCTCTTACGGCGACTATCTTCGCTCCGGCGCCATGGCGGCATGCTCTCCCATCATGGACTCGGTGAAGGCGTTCGCCGCAAAGGGAGGTCTCGTCATCGGCATCTGCAACGGATTCCAGATCCTGCAGGAGGCGAGGCTTTTGCCCGGCGTCCTCATGCGCAATCAGACGCTAAAGTTCATCTGCCGCGACGTCTTCGTCCGCGTGGAGAGGAACGATACGCCGTTCACCTCCGCAATCAGGCAAAACGAGGTACTCCGCATACCGATCGCGCACATGGACGGAAATTTCTTCACGGACAAGAAGCAGCTCGACCGCTTGAACGAGGACCGCCGGATCCTATTCCGCTACTGCGACGAGGACGGCCGGATAGATGAGGACTCAAACCCGAACGGATCGATGGAGGCGGTGGCCGGCGTTCTCAACGAGAAGGGCAATGTCTGCGGGTTGATGCCGCACCCGGAACGATGCAGCGAATCTCTGCTGAGAAACCGGGACGGCATAAAGATATTTGAGTCGATTGTTACATGGGCGCAAAAAAGGTGAAAGCTGAAAGCTGAAAGCTGAAAGCTGAAAGCTGAAAGGAACACCTTGTGGCACTACAGTTTTTCCTTTGAGCTTTGAGCTTAGGATGGTGATTATGAGAGAAGATACTCCGATTACTCCGCAAATTATTGAAGAGCACGGCCTCACAGAGGAGGAATACCGCCACATCGAGGAGGTCTTGGGCCGCACGCCCAACATCACCGAGCTAGGCATCTTCTCCGTGATGTGGTCTGAGCACTGCTCGTACAAGAGCTCGCGTATCTATCTCAAGCAGTTCCCGACGACCGGGCAGCGGGTCCTGCAGGGGCCCGGCGAGAACGCGGGCATCATCGACATAGGCGACGGGATCGCCGTGGCCTTCAAGATGGAGAGCCACAACCATCCGTCGTTCATCGAGCCATACCAGGGCGCGGCAACCGGGGTCGGCGGCATACTGCGCGACATCTTCACGATGGGCGCAAGGCCGATCGCCAATATGAACAGCCTTCGCTTCGGCGCACCCGCGCACCCGCGCACGCGCTATCTCGTCAAGGGCGTCGTCGCCGGCATCGGCGGTTACGGCAACACGATGGGCATCCCGACCGTCGGCGGCGAGGTGGCATTCGATCCCTGCTACAACGGCAATATCCTGGTGAACGCCTTCACGCTCGGCGTGATGGACGCAAAGCGCATCTATCTGGGCAAGGCGTCCGGCGTAGGAAACCCTGTCATATATGTCGGCTCCAAGACCGGCCGCGACGGCATTCACGGCGCCACGATGGCGTCGGACGTCTTCGGCGAGGGCGGAGAGGAACGCCGCCCCACGGTCCAGGTCGGCGATCCGTTCACGGAAAAACTCCTGCTCGAGGCGTGCCTGGAACTCATGGCGACTGATGCGATCGTGGGCATTCAGGACATGGGCGCAGCCGGGTTCACTTGCTCCACGTTCGAGATGGCGGATCGCGCCGGCTCGGGCATGACCGTGGACCTCGAAAAGGTCCCCACGCGCGAGGAGGGGATGACTCCGTATGAGATCATGCTCTCGGAGTCGCAGGAGCGGATGCTGCTCGTGGCAAAGCAGGGCCGCGAGGATGAAGTGCGCCGCATCTTCGAGAAGTGGGATCTGGATGTGGCGGTCGTGGGCCGGGTCACCGACGACGGTCGCGTGCGCATCATGAGCAAGGGCCGATGCGTGGTGGACATACCGGTGGCGCCGATCGTCCACGAGGCGCCTGTTTACGAGCGGCCCTGGGCGGAGCCCTCGTGGCAGCGTGAGGTGCAGAAGCTGGACCTCGCGTCCGTTCCGATTCCGGGCGATTTTAACGAGGCGTTTCTCAAACTCATCTCTACCCCGAACGTTGCGAAGAAGAGCTGGGTCTGGGAGCAGTACGATCACATGGTCATGACCAACACGGTGGTCACGCCGGGCGCGGACGCTGCGGTGCTCCGTCTCAAGGACTCGAAGAAGGGTATCGCGATCAGCACGGATTGCAATTCGCGCTACTGTTATCTCGATCCCTATGCAGGCGCGGCTCTCGCTGTGGCGGAGGCGGCGCGCAATCTTTCGTGCGTGGGCGCGGAGCCCATGGCGATTACGGACTGCCTCAATTTCGGGAACCCCGAAAAGCCGGAGATCATGTGGCAGTTCCGCCAGGCGGTCGCGGGGATCTCTGAGGCGTGCAGGAAGTTCGACACCCCGGTCACGGGCGGCAACGTGAGTTTCTACAACGAGACAAAGGGCGAGGCGATCTATCCGACCCCTACCATAGGCATGGTGGGGCTTCTGGAGGACGTGAATCAGCATTGCACGCCGTGGTGGAAGGAAGAGGGCGACGTCATCATCCTCTTGGGCAACGGGGAGCCGGATCTCGGCGGCAGCGAGTACCTGGCCTCGATCCAGGGCCGCGTCGCGGGCCGTCCGCCGCAGGTGGATTTCGAACACGAGAAGGCGGTGCAGAACGCGGTGCGCACCTGCATACGCAGAGGCCTGGTACGCTCCGCGCACGACATCTCCGACGGCGGCATTGCAGTTGCGCTTGCGGAGTGCTCGCTTACGAGACCCTCAGGCGTGATCGGCGCGTCCGTGACTCTTTCGGACGACCTGCGGCCGGATGTGCTGCTCTTCGGCGAGTGCGGCGCGCGTATCATAGTCTCCACGACTCCTGCGAACGCCCAGGCGGTTATCGCGATCGCTCGCGAGCTCGGGGCGCCTGCGAAGGAGATCGGAAAGGTCGGCGGCCGAATGCTCGCGATCAACAATTTCGTCTCCATTGCTGTTGCGGAACTGCATCAGCGCTGGACTGAGGCGCTGCCTAAGATGATGGGTGAAACATAAGGCGTAAGGCGTAAGGCCAGGTGTTCCTTAAGCCCTAAGCCTTACGCCCTAAGCCTGTCGTTGGTGTTTTTTTCCTGCTTCTTGCCTCATGCTTCCTGTTTCGAGGTTTTCAATGTGCGGAATAGTCGGCGTACATAATCATCCCGAGGCATCGAACCTTGCCTATCTATGTCTCTATGCGCAGCAGCATCGCGGCCAGGAGAGCACCGGGATAGTCTCGTCCGAAAACGGAATATTCCATCAGCACAAGGCCATGGGGCTCGTGGCGGACAGCTTTGACAACGCGCGCATAAAATCCCTCAAGGGTCGAAGCGCGATCGGCCACGTGAGATATTCCACGGCCGGCAGCTCCAGCATAGAAAACGCTCAGCCGTTCGTGGTCAGCGCGCGGGGCGAGCAGCTTGCGCTCGCCCACAACGGAAATCTCACGAACGCCCTGGATCTTCGCAAGAGGCTCGAGGACGACGGAGCAATCTTCCAGTCCACGATGGACAGCGAAGTGATCATGCATCTCATAGCGCGCGAGCGGGGCAAGACGCTCGTCGAACGGATCGCGGGCGCGCTCAGGAAGGTGGAGGGGGCGTACTCGCTCGTGTTTCTCTCGGATGGAATAATGGTGGCAGCGCGCGATCCGCGCGGCTTCAGGCCGATTGTGATCGGGCAGGTGGGTGACGCGTACGTGGTCGCGTCCGAGACCTGCGCCCTGGATCTGATCGATGCCACCGTCGTGCGCGAGGTGAGGCCGGGCGAGATCGTGCTCTTCGAACAGGGGGGAATGCGCTCTTTCGACATGCTCGAGGATAAGAAGGCGAAAAAATCGCACTGCATCTTCGAGTATATCTATTTTGCGCGCCCCGACAGCCACATCTTCGATCGCGACGTTTACACAGTGCGCAAGGGTTTCGGCAGGCAGCTCGCGAAGGAACATCCTGTCGAGGCGGATGTCGTCATACCGGTCCCGGATTCTGGCGTGCCCGCAGCGATAGGTTATGCGCAGGAGGCGGGCATCCCGTTCGAGATGGCGCTCATACGCAACCACTACGTGGGCCGCACGTTCATCGAACCGACGAGCGAGATCCGGCACTTCGGGGTCAGGATCAAGCTGAACCCCGTGAGGGAGACCCTCGCCGGCAAGCGAGTCGTGGTGATAGACGACTCCATTGTGCGCGGAACCACGAGCATGAAGATCGTGAAGATGCTGCGCAGGGCCGGGGCAAAGGAAGTACACATGCGCGTCTCGAGCCCGCCCACGTGCTGGCCGTGTTTTTACGGGATCGATACGCCCACGCGCAAGGAGCTCATCGCCGCGAGGCAGTCGGTCGCGGAAATCCGCGAGTTTATGACCGCGGATTCCCTCGGTTACCTGTCGCATGACGGGCTGTACTGGTTTGAAAAGAAGGGCGAGCGCGAGTGGTTCTGCGACGCGTGCTTCACGGGCGATTATCCTGTGGGGCTCACCGACGCGCCCGAAGTCCTCGAACAGGCCATCGCCTCGCGCCGCGGGTGCTGAATTTTTCCATGCGCATTCTCATCACAGGTGCTGCAGGCTATCTCGGGTCCATGGTCGTCCGCATCCTGGCCGGGCTTGGCTGCTATGAGATCCACGGGATCGATGTAAAATTGCCCCCCGATGTTTCACTGTACAAGGGTTTTGTACAGGGCTCGGTCACGGATGCCGCCGTGATGAGGGAGCTCTTCGAGAACGTGCGGCCGGACGTGGCTGTGCACTTGGCGTTCGTGGTCGACGCCACGCATGACCAGCGCAAAGAAGAATCCGTGGCCATAGACGGCACGCGCAATTTCCTGGCAGGCTGCGAGAGCGCGGCCGTGCGCAAGGCGATCTTTCTCTCGAGCGCCGCTGCCTATGGCGCGCACGACGACAACGACGTGCCGCTCACGGAGTCGTCGCCCGTTCGAGGGGTTGCGGGCTACAGCTACTCTCGGCTCAAGGCGGCCACGGATCAGATGGCGCAGGGGTACATGCGCGCCCATCCGGAATGCGAGTTTGCGATCCTCAGGCCATGCCTCGTTGTGGGACCGAATACAGACAATCACTTCTTTGACCTGCTCAAGTTTCCGATAGTGCCGAAGGTCCTCGATAGAAAGGGAGTGCGCGACCCTCTCTTTCAATTCATCCACGAGGACGACATGGCCCGCTGTCTCGTGGCGGCCGTAGAGAAACCGGCGCGCGGGGTCTATAACGTGGCCGCGGAAGGGGAGGCGCGATTCTCCGAACTCGTCCGCCGCGCCGGCAAACCGTCGCTCCCCATACCTTCGTGCGTACTCTATCCTGCAACTGCGCTGCTCTGGTGGCTGCGGCTCATCTCATCGCCGCCGGCGCAGCTCAATTTCATACGGTATCCATGGATCATGGACTGCAGCCGCATGCGCAGGGAACTCTGTGTCCCGGCGAAGGGCTGTATCGAGGCCTTCGACGAGTTCATCCAATCTTGGTAACTATTCAGGAAGGGGAGTCGCCTTGTGCGACGGCGCCATTCGCTACGCTATTCCTTGCGAATTCCTCAACACATTCATCCCATTTGGTGTCTTCCCGCTGGTCAGGCCCCAAATGGGGGAATGTGTTGAGGAATTCACTTCGTCATACCTGCCTGCCGGCAGGCAGGCGCTCCGCTCAAAACCGCGCCTGATTGTCGCGCAAGGCGACTCCCCTTCCTGAATAGTTACCAAGCCTGATCTCAATTTGATCCTGGTTTCGCCGTCGCTTGTTTCCCTTTTTTCATTTTTATCGTCGGTATTCTGACGCCCGGGTAGGGGGTGACCCATCGAGGCCCTTTACCACTCCCCTCTGATATACCTAACAGTCTGATATCGTTGATTAATCCCATAACTGCAATTCTCCCGGAAAATGGCATGCCATTTGCTCTATAATGATAAGCGAGAGGGGATATTTATGAAAACTGTCAAACTTATGAATTTCTTTATGGCCCTGTTGATGGCCGCAATGCTCGGCGCCTGCATGCAGGGCGGGCTTGAGCGGCCGGCCGTGCCGCCGGTTCCGCCGGTGCCGCCGGTGCCTCCGCCGCCACCGCCAGGAGCGGCATTGGTTGTGAGCTCGGTTGAAGGCACGCGCGCGACGATCCAGTGGCCAGAGCCCTCGGCAGGCGCCTCCAGCTACCAACTCTGTTCCGGCTCCGACCCTAATGTCATCTGCAGCCAGGTCATCGCTCCCGCATGCGCGAACGGCGTATGCACATATACCGTTCCGGGGCTCAAGGTCGAAACAATCCATCCATTCATAATCGGCTACAAGGATGCGAGCGGCATCGATTCGCTGAATGCCGCGATCCAGATCGACACCGCCTGGAAGGTCGCGACGTATGACAGCACCGATGCAGCCCAGGCGCTCGGCTGGAAAATTGAGGTCGGCGACGTGAACGGAGATGGTTATCCGGATGCCCTGGTCGGAGGGGGTGGGGGCAGTTTGCTGGGGCGGACAGATCTCTTCTTCGGCGGGCCTCAAAACACATTTCTTGATGCCAACGGCAACCTCGTGCCTGGCACAAATTTTATCGGTCCTGTCTTAGATTCGGCAGCTTTTGGCCGAGGGCTTGCGGTGGCAGATGTGACAGGTGATGGGATAGATGATGTGATCATCAGTCAATGGAACAATAACACCGACGGCAATGGCCATGTGTTCATTTTCAGAGGCAGGACAGCATGGAGTGCACAATACACAGGTTCAGTCACTCCTGCTGCACAGCAGGATTATACATTGACAGACACTCTGCTCCCCTTCTCGAACTCGGAGTTTGGCCGGGCTCTGGCAACAGGCGACCTCACGGGTGACGGCAATATTGATATTGCTATAGGAGCACCGTCAGTCGGTGGCGCCTTGAATCCCCGAGTATTCAGTGCCCTAGGTCCGATAACGTCTAATCTTGTACTCGCGGCCCCCGCTGATGTCGTGTTTGAGGGCGCGATTGGCGATCGTACTGGTTATTATGTTTCTTCAATCGGTAACCCTGATCAGGACAGTTCAGACGAGGTCATTTTCAGCAGACTGATCACATTAACAGTGACCGATGAGAATATAACATGGAGGATAAATGATGACATCACTGACCTTGGTCCTTACTCGGGACTGATAGATCAAACCTTTGTCGGTGCCTTGTCCGGGCTCAATGGCTTCTATATCAGGGCCGGGACCCTGGGTGGCGGTGATGTGAATATCTTTGCGAACAACGCGAGGCTCGCCCCCACATATCAGTTGTTGAACAACGCACAGCCCGGGTTCGGAACCGCGCTCGCATACGGCGATATCCATATAACGGATGTGGTCAATGAGCTCCTTGTTGCCAGCCAGGGCGGGATTTTTGAATACGACGATCCCAACCTTGCGGACGCCATATCCGATGGATCGATTCCCGCCGAGCCGACCCAGGCCTTCAAGACGGGGGATATCAACGGCGATGGATACCTCGATATTCTGATCGGGGATCCAACCGCAAACGGCGGAAATGGTCGCTTCACGATTTATTACTGATCGATAGAGAACAGAGCCAATGATTTCTATCAAACCCAGGCTGATATTCGTAGCGCTGCTCCTCTGTGCCATGCTTGGCGCCTGTATGCAGGGAGGTCTCTTAAGGTCAGGCGACGGGGGAGGCGGGGGCGG
>Ga0265292_1002123_pt1 | contig 14704 bp, 15 predicted proteins | sample Munlanlewell296A_FD_189080 | JGI IMG/M metagenome (GOLD analysis project Ga0265292, IMG submission 189080) | Leachate microbial communities from a municipal landfill in Southern Ontario, Canada - Leachate well 296A | ecosystem: Engineered > Solid waste > Landfill > Unclassified | place: Canada...
GACGCAGTTTCACTACCTGCCTACGAATCTGATACTGCGCATCCTGACTTAGTGTCCGTGCATCGATCTTTTCCATGCATGTATTTTAACATAGTATTGATCTGTTTAGTTGCCGGGTTAATAATAAAGGTTGTAACGAAATTCATCGGCATCTGGCCGACAATGGAGCTGTTTAAATTCACGAAAAAAGAAAATATGTATACAACACTGTTAATGTCAACCGGTCTCACATTCGGCTCAATCTCAGCGTTGTTTGGACTTACACACGGGATCATCAATCAGGAACAATATACAATACTGCTTACGGCTGTTATACTTTCAGCAGTAGTGCCGACAATTATTGCACAGAAGTGGTTTCAGCCTGATTTCAAAAAGGAGGATAAAGTTGTTTAAAAAAATATTAGTTGCAAATGACGGCTCTGACGGCGCTAAAAAAGCTCTTAAGGTTGCTATAGACATGGCACAAAAATATAACGCAGAGCTGCACAGTATTTCCGTTGAAGAAGGCGTCCCTCATTATGCTGCGACCATCGGCGAAGTGGAGGAGTACAGGAAGGAAGCGAACGGCTTTTTCCGGAATATCAATGACGAGGCGGTAGAAGAGGCTAAAAAAGGTGGTATCACACTACATGTGAAGGTTCAGGCAGGACATGAAGTCGAGACGATTGTAAATTATGCAAAAGAAGGCAATTTCGATCTGCTTGTCATAGGCTTCATGGGACATTCAAAGATATTCGGCAGGGTCTGGGGGTCCACTTCACAGAATATCGCCAAGCTTTCTCCGTGTACCGTGATAGTTGTGAAATAATGAAGGGTTTTTTGTGATTTACTAAACCTAAATTGAGCGATATTTATGTATAAACCGTTAAAAATTGTCATTCTGAGCGAAGCGAAGAATCTCTCTTTAAGTGTGTAAGATTGCCACGTCGCTCCACTCCTCGCAATGACAACCTAAAAGAATCGCTCAATTCAGGTTAAAAAAAGTTGTTCTTTTGTTTGTCAGTCGATATGCAGTACCACGGCAAAGCTGTTGAATATTGCCCACACCCGGTCATTTTCCTTAAATCCAGTCAAGCGTGCATTTTCAGTGGTAACAATAGAGCACAATTCCGTTCCGTCCGCAATGCGCACGACATACTCTGTTGTTATTTTGCCTTTATTGATGCGCGTAATGGTTCCGATAAACCGGTTTTCCGCTGAGGATTCGGGTTCCCTATCGTTTTTCTGCAGAATTACCCACGGAGCTTTTACCTCCGCCGTAATCAAAGATCCCGTTTTAAGTCCGAGTCGTGAGAGGCTGTCATTGGTGATTACTGTTGTTACCATATCTCCGCTCGGAGTAATCATCTCTATTTTTGCCTGAATGTCACCCTTTTTTATTGAACTGATTTTGCCGAAAAAGTTGTTCCGGGCGCTTGTTTTCCGGCGTGATTCCTTTTCAATAAAGTGTTTTGCCACCTGCCGCATATCAGCATCGGAAAAGTCAACATAGGAAGCCGTCAAGTTGAGTGTGGAATGGCCCAACATCTTTTGGACAACCGGCAAAGGCATATTGCTCTGCATCAGTTCCACGGCACGGGACTTACGTATGATTTCAGGAGCTCCTGTGGCCGGTGAAAAGCCGGATTCAACTGCGCGTTCATAGAATTTACGTCGAACATGACCGGGGTCAACCTTGAACAAGCTGCCCAGATATTCTTTGAAGGAAGGATTATCCAGTGCGGACTTCAGCTCTTCGGAAAGCGCTTCGGGTATCTGTACTTCACGCAGCGGCCGTACATTTTTCTTTTCCGTTTTACCCAGAAACACTAGTCTCCGTTCAAAATCAATATCACGGAAGGGGTTGATTGCCAGCACTTCATTTAGCTTGGCTCCGGTATAACGTATTAAAAGAAATATCAGAAGGATGCGCCTACGGGACAAACAAATGTCGGCACGAGGGGATCCGTCTGCCCACTTACGGAATGACTCCTCCATTCGATTTAACTGAACAGTATCAAGACAAAAAGTTTCACTTGGCATTGATACAATGCGTGCGTGGCTTGTTCGCTCAGTTACAGTGGTCTGCGGCGCCTGTTTTTTATACCGAAGCATTATTCATTATTATAACAATCAAACCCGCGGATTGCTTGCCTAACCCGGATTATTCATAAAATTGGCAACAGCAACTGAGGATAGCGTATTTGAGCGGTTTTTTTTGCCGATAGTCAAATACAGTATTTGAAAATAAAGAGGCAAAAGCCTCGCAGGGAGGAACGACCGAGAATGAGCGCAAATACTCTATCCTCAGTTCAATCAGAAATATTTATGAATAATCCGGGTTAAACGTTGCATAAACAGCAGGGCAGACACGATAAAAAGTCTTGTAATGCAACAACAGATTATTTTTTAAACACATAAATGCAGATATAATTTTGGTATCTTTCAGGAAAAGGATAGCTCTTAACATAAAAGAACGCTAAGGTGTAGCTACAAGACCTTTTCATCGCATCAGTCCTGCCGTTTGTAATAGTTTTTTGCAACTGATAAGTTTATCCAGAACAATAATTTGCATAGTGTTCCGGAGTATTGTATTTTTATTCAAGGTGCTATTGACATCTGATATGTTATATGATATTTTTTATTAACACGATAAATAAATTATTCGTGTTAATAGTTTAGTATATTTAAAGGAGGTTCTTATGTATTTCGAGACTGCCGGAGTCGAGGTTGCTCCCTGGATACCTCCCCTTGTTGCGTTGGTTGTATCTTTCTTCACATCCATGGGCGGAGTTTCGGGTGCCTTTCTTTTGCTGCCGTTCCAGATGAGTTTCCTTAATTTCACAAGCCCTTCTGTTAGCGCCACCAACTTTGTCTTTAATATCGTTGCAATTCCAAGCGGCGTGTACCGGTACCTTAAGGAAGGCAGAATGGCATGGCCATTGACGTGGGTTGTCATTATAGGCACCCTCCCCGGCGTCTTCATAGGATACTATCTAAGAGTTCTGTATCTTCCCGATCCGAGGGCTTTCAAACTCTTCGTAGGATGCGTACTGCTCTATATAGGCGTGCGTCTTATCTATGAACTGACGGGAAAAGCCTCGGCAGGGAAGACAAAGATGAAGGCCCTTGAAGATAAATTCAGGGAAAGGACAAAACAAATTAAAGACCAACAAAAAAGCAGAGTAGCTTCGGGACTTCCGCCTGAGGCTGTAGTAAAGACAGTCTCGGTAAGCCTGAGAAAAGTGGAATATGAATTCTGGGGAGAAAGGTTCTCATACAGCACAATAGCCATGTTTGTCCTTGCTTTTTTTGTAGGAGTCATTGGCGGCACTTATGGGATAGGCGGAGGAGCGATTATAGCGCCATTCTGCGTTGCGGTCTTCCATCTTCCAGTTTATACAATTGCAGGGGCCGCCTTAATGGGGACATTGATAACTTCAGTGGCAGGGGTAGTTTTCTACAGCATCATTCCCGCAAAGGCCGGGATGTCTACTTCACCTGACTGGCTGCTTGGTTTTCTTTTTGGCGCAGGCGGATTCATCGGCATATACCTTGGCGCACGGTTCCAGAAATTCGTGCCCCAAAAGGCTATTAAATTAATGCTGGGTACGATTATTATTTTCCTTGCCATAAGATATATTTCACAGTATTTTCTAAATTAGATGCTTTGCATAGACGTTGCATAAACGGCAGGGCAGACACGATGAAAAGTCTTATAATGCGACAAAGTATTATATTTCAATTACATAAATGCAGAGCTAACCTGTGGCGACTTTCGAAAAGGTCGGTTCTTATTCTGAAAGTACATTAATGTGTCGCTACAAGACCTTTTCATCGCATCAGCCCTGCCGTTTGTAATAGTTTTTTGCAACTGATGAGTTTATCTGAACGGAGCGGTAACCCAGGCGGTACATTTTGGAAATCATATATAAACCGATAGGCATAATTCATTCCCCTTTTAATGACGTCAAAGGAATGCCCATACAACCAACTGGAGCTATAGGTGTTGCGGGCACGGTAGAAATAAGTCCGGATTTTATAGAAGGTCTGAAAGACCTCGATGGATTCTCACATATTATGCTGATCTATCATTTTCACCTGTCTGAAGGATATGAGTTGTCGGTTAAACCTTTTGTCGATGATAAACTCCGTGGAGTTTTTGCCACCCGTGCACCGAAGCGGCCAAATCCTGTAGGGATATCTGTTGTCAAACTCATAAAGGTGGAAGGGAATCTTCTTTATATAGAAAATGTAGATATCATAGACGGCACACCTTTATTGGACATAAAACCTTATATCTCAGAAGTTGACGCGCACGAAGTAGAAAAGACAGGTTGGCTTTCCGGCAAAGCAGAGAAAATGCATAGTATGAAAGCCGATGAGAGATTCAGACATTAATACGTTCATAAGGAAAGCCACATTTAAACACCCTCCCCTTAATCCCCTCCCCTCAAGGGAGGGGCTCCTAAGTCCCCTCTCCCTTGAGGGGAGAGGGCAAGGGTGAGGGTGTGTGGCTTTTCTAATGAACTCCTTAGTAGGTTTTAATTGACGAAGTTTTCTGCATATAATGTCAATACTACCGGCTATGCCTGTGGTGCTGACTTTTAATGGCGTTGCATTGTCATGAAATCTAAGGATAAAAAGTTTTTCGGTTTCGGCAGGAATGTCTTCATTGCCGGGCTTGTCAGTTTTTTTATGGATGTAAGCTCCGAGATGATCTATCCGCTGGTGCCTCTTTTCCTTGCGAATGTTCTCGGCGTCAATAAATCTGTTATAGGTCTCATCGAAGGCATTGCCGAATCAACCGCAAGCTTACTCAAGGTATTTTCGGGCTGGTTTTCCGACAGGATCGGCAACCGCAAGTGGCTTATGGCTGCCGGTTACGGCATATCTACTCTGAGCAGACCGATTGTTGCGCTTGCAATGGGCTGGCAGCATGTTATGGGTTCACGCTTTATAGACAGGTTCGGCAAGGGCGTCCGTACGGCGCCGCGCGACGCCATCATTGCCGAGTCTTCGGAAAAAACGCATCTCGGCAGGGCATTCGGTTTTCATCGTTCAATGGATACAATGGGCGCCGTGGTCGGGCCTGCACTCGCTTTCTTCCTTCTCGGTCTATTCTCAAACAACTATAGATGGGTCTTCTGGCTTTCGATGATTCCCGGAGCTATAGCAGTGCTCCTGATTATCCTTTTTATCACAGAAAAGAAGAAAGCTTCCCTCCCGCATTCTGAGAGACCGAAACTGACGCTCAAACATTTTGATAGGAGATTCAAGTTTTTTGTGGCAATCGCAACCCTGTTTGCCGTAGGCAATTCAAGTGATGTGTTTCTTATACTAAGGGCCCAGCAGATCGGGGTTCCGACTGTCATGATTCCCATACTTTACCTCCTGTTCAATCTCATCTACTCCTTATCTTCTATTCCTGCCGGTATCGCAGCAGACAGGTTTGGGAAGAAGAGGGTGATACTCCTCGGTTTTGTACTATTTGCGGTCCTCTACTATGGTTTTGCCGTTGCCGAGGATGCAAGAGCCGTCTGGATTCTATTTGGCTTCTACGGTCTCTTCATGGGGCTTACGGAAGGAATTCAAAAGGCATTTCTTGCCACCATCATCCCTCAGGACTTTAAGGCAACAGCCTTTGGTGTCTTCAATACAGCAGTCGGAATTGCAGCGTTTCCTGCAAGCCTCATAGGAGGGTGGCTCTGGGATCATATCTCCCCATCGGCAACATTCTATTTCGGCGTGATAACAGCGGGGTTGTCGGCGATTTTGTTTGTCGTGTTTATTGCAGTTGTAAGGAGAAACAGCTATGCCAAATGAGTCGATGATAAATATGACAGACGGCATCCATTGCTGTAAAATAGAAGATAATCATGACAGAATATAATAATGAGCAATTTGATGAAGTCTTTCGGTCTTTTGTGGCGGCCATGCAGAGAGTAGTCGAAAGAATAAAAAGATTTAAATCAGGCATGAACACTCCGGCGTTTAAAGTGTATGAGGATGCCGGATGCCCTTACGGAAATTCACCTGCAGGCTTTCAGCTTTGGATTGAAGACCAAAGCAGGCATTTTAAATCCCTGAACGATAGGAAGAATTAATTATAAAAGGAAAGGCATTGGGACCAGAAGATTCTCTTCCTGCGGAGGGTGAGGGAAAGACTACATATACACTTGCAAGCCTGACACAGAGTATTCTGGTTCTTTCTCAAACTGAGTGGGTAAAGTCCCTCTCCCTTGAGGGGAGAGGGTTGGGAGAGGGTGATTAAATCAATGGCAAAAGGATTAACGCACCTTGCAAAAGGCCTCAGAAAAAGATCAACTGATGTGGAGGAGGTATTAAAGAGTTCATAAGTAGATGCACATTTAAACACCCTTCCCTAATCCCCTCCCCTCAAGGGAGGGGATGTAATTACCCACACAAAATGAGAAAGAACCAATATTCTTATATGAATCAATCATTAACAGATCGACTGGAAAAATGTGAATGTTGCCCGCGCAGATGCGGGGTGAACAGACTTGAAGGTGAAACCGGTTTTTGCGGGGTCGGTTCCGGCATTCAGATTTCCCATGCAGGCCTGCATTTTGGTGAGGAACCCCCTATTTCCGGCACCAATGGTTCGGGCGCCATTTTTTTTAGCGGGTGCAATCTCCGATGCGTGTTTTGCCAGAATTACCAGATCAGCCAGGAGTTTCAGCAGGGCCGTACCAGGACTTTGACTACGGATGAGCTTGCAGTTGAGATACTGCGGCTTCAGGATGAAGGCGCTCATAACATCAATTTTGTTTCACCCTCACATATGATCTTTCAGATGGCAGCCGCCATTCAATTGGCAAAGCAAAATGGGCTTATTGTGCCTGTTCTGTATAACTCCAATGGTTATGATTCAGTGGATGCGCTCCGGCAGATCACGGGCCTTGTGGATATTTATGTTCCGGATATCAAATATCTGGAACATGGACCCGGGGGAAAATTTTCTAATGTAGACGATTATGGTGATATAGTCCCCGGCGTTCTCAGGGAAATGCTGGATCAGGTGGGCCACCTGGTTATGGATCACGATGGCATCGCCGTGCGCGGATTGCTGGTCCGTCATCTTGTGTTGCCGGGCTACCTGGAGAACAGCCGGCAATGCCTCGCATTTCTGGCGGACCTGTCTCCGGATATTCACGTCAGCATCATGTCGCAGTATTCTCCTCAATATAAAGCATGTGATTTCCCGGAGATAAACCGGACCCTAACAGAAGACGAATATGATGAAATCACGGACTATGCGCTTGAGCTCGGCTTGGAGAACGCATTTATACAGAAACTCGAAAGTCAGGCCCATTACCTGCCTGATTTTGATCAGGAACGACCCTTCAGCGTTACACCATAAATGCTAAAGAAAATAAAACGGGTATGCGCAGTATGGGGTGAGGGTCGCATAAAGTAATATGAGTGCTATAGACGATAGCTTCTTCCTTGTAATCGACACTTTTCGAATATTATACAATCGTGCGGAGTACGAATGTTACTAAGGAGATCATAAGTTAAGCCACATTTAAACACCCTCCCCTTTATCCCCTCCCCTCAAGGGAGGGGCGATTCTTAAGTCCCCTCTCCCTTGAGGGGAGAGGGTAAGGGTGAGGGTGTGTGGCTTTTCTTATGAATTTCTTAGTAATCGAAATGGGGATATGAGAAAAGCCGGGGAAAGAGAGAGGGAAATAGGGAATGTTTCCCTTAATGTCGATGAAAGTTGAAACGAATGTGCGAACACCGCCGCAAGCGATACGGATTCGCAATCTGCTGATCGATCCGCCGCTTCTCCTTGCGCCGATGGCAGGCCTTACCCATAGCGCCCTCAGGCGGATTATGATCGGCTTCGGCGGGGTCGGCCTGTTGTCGACCGAAATGCTCTCGGCAAAAAGACTGCCCACGGAAAATCCCCGCATCTCCCCGTATCTGATCAGAACCGAAAAGGAAAGCCCACTTTCCTATCAGTTCCTGACTTCCACTGACAAAGAGATAGGCCGGGCCATTGATGCGCTTCATGCATTTAAGGCTGACGCTGTTGATTTGAACATGGGCTGCCCAGCGCGCGCGGTCGGCAAGTTCGGCGCGGGCGGCATGCTGATGGAACGACCGGATGAGGCCCGCCGCATCGTGGTCGAGGCCAGAAAGCGCACCGCCTTGCCCCTGAGTGCGAAAATCCGCCTCGGCAGCGACGCCGACAACGGGAAATTAAAGACGTTCTGCTCCATGCTGGAAGGTGAGGGCGTTGATATGCTTACGGTGCACGCCCGGTTCAAGCATGAGCCCTTTGCAAGAAATCCGCGATGGGCATATATAGCCGAAATAAAGGAATGCATTAAAATACCCGTTATCGCCAATGGCGGAGTTTTCTCGGTAGAGGATGCGGAAAAATGCCTGAGAGTATCCGGCGCCGACGGATTGATGCTCGGACGGGGGGCGGTGATAAGACCCTGGCTCTTCGCCGAAATTGCCGGAAGTGTATTCGGCGGCGATATCACGGAGCGCGTAGTGTCGCTGCCGGATGTTTACGCGGCCTTTCTCGAAGCTTTGAACGCGGATTATCGCCCGATCTATCGCTTGGGTAGGCTGAAGGAATTTACCCACTACTTCGCCCGGAACTATAAATTCGGACACTCTTTGGCGTCCAGGATCCAGTCAAGCAGCAGTATGGATGAAGCAAGGGAGAGGGCCGGAACGTTCTTTGCGAACAATAGTAAGGAGAGCATGGCCGCGACAGGGGCCGGAGTCGGCGACAATGAAAGCAGTGGATAACCGCTTGTGTGAGGATTTAGCTTTATGCAGCCACCTAAATTGCATTCTTATTAAACTGCACATATCTTCCTGAAAGAGACACCGCAGAGCTGCTTTACAAAAGTAAAGAGTAGAAACAAAAATAATTGAAGTCGGCGAATAAATAAAGTTGAAGATTATGCACAATCAATATAGTCATTTTCAGATATAAGCAAATGTTTTATAATGAATCCATTAGGTTAACATGATTAAACTTATCAAGAAATACTGGGCTGATCCCGTATGGAGCAAAGTAATCGCTGGAATTATCTTGGCTATTCTAACGACCATTTATTTATTATTAGAAAGTCTGGTTACACAGGTATCCTTTGCAACTGCTTTCTTTCAGTTGTTAGCTTGGTTGAAAAGCTATTCCCGCATCAATAATCTTGTAATTGTGTCGGTAATTTTTTTTATTGTCTATCTTATTTATAAAATGATCGTCACCTCAAAGAAGCGGAATTCTAGAGACAAACCGACAGAGGAAGAGTTAACTACAACAGTCCCCAAGAATATCGGTTATCCCTTTGAAAGACAGTCGTTCAGAATAGACAGAGCAAATCTTCAGACAGTTATAGAATCTTTACTAAAAAAGGAAATTGGAAGCGGTGATAAAGTTTCATTAAACGCTATCCTCGAAACAATTAAAAAGTTTAATGCAACCCAGGGCTTTGAATTGTTTGAGGAGATTCATGGACACTATGGTCGATATCGATTCGCATTGACTCTATTAGGAAGGCCAAATTTTCAGGAAGGAACCTGGGGTTTTTCGGAAGATGGATTCAAACTTTTTGTGGAAACGCTCAAATCAAGAAATGCTTAAATGCCGATGCAGCGCGCCTCGTAAGCTCGGCAGCTATTCCTCCCATTATGCGGATTTCTTATGTGAATTCTCATAAGTTCTTGCCTTTTGAGAATCAACAGTTGTAGGTATTGTCAACAAACAAACTGTATGTATAGCGTGGTGGATATGCGCGGTTCAAGAAATCCGCTAACTTTTCCCCTGCCACCCTGTGACAGCATCTCGTCGGATTGGGTGGCAGGATTGCAGTGGAATGAGGGGCGGGTTTCACTGGAATATGCATTCAGGTTAAACTATCAGAAATATGATGCATGACCGAAAGACGCAGATTACAATCGATTGCTATTTATCTCAAGGCTGTCAGTCAGAAGAAGCCCTGAAGATTAGCATTGCCACAGCGCTTGAAAGAGATGGCATAAAAGCAGACGTCAATTTCCACAGACTTAATGATGATGAGGCATCATCACTCGGACTTTCAGGTTCTCCTTCGGTGTTCATCAACGGAAAAGAATTGCAGCCATTGGGTACTGCGGGGTTCTCGTGAAGGATGTTCATGGATGAGTCCGGGAAACTCGTGAATGTCCCCTCAGTGGAAATACTATTAAAAGCGATGAGGAAGAATAAGAGAGACTAAAAGTAAGCCTGCCGGCATTTCCGAGGGTAACCCCACCTTCACCTCCCCTTAACGTAAGGGGAGGGTAGGAGGGGTTATCTTCTTCGTCACTTCAGCCAAAACGCCGCTTATGTTGAGTAATACCTCATGATTCCAAAATCGTATGATATCAATACCATGAGCTTTCAGGTACTCTGAACGGGTCGAATCGTATATCCGGCTTTCGTGCTGCGTATGCTGTCCGCCGTCCAATTCAACGGCAAGCTTCATGCTTGGACAATAGAAGTCCAAAATATAGGGACTAATACTGTACTGCCTTAAAAATCTCAGCCCGTAGAACTGTTTGTTCCGCACGTGAGACCAAAAGGTCTTTTCCGCTTCAGTCTGATTATTTCTCAACTCCCGGCGCCGTTGTTTCAATGTGGGATCATTCTTCAGGAATTTCATAACTCTCCCTAACCCCATCCCAACATAACCCCACCTTCACCTCCCCTTAACTTAAGGGGAGGAAGTAATACCCCCCCTCTTAAGCTAAGAGGGGGCGAGGGGGTGTTATGCGGATTTGACCGCTTTCCGATGAACCGAAAAATTAAACCTTTCCCTCAACAATCCTGATCTCATCCTCTGTCAACCCGTATAGTTCATAGACCAACTGATTTATCTGTTTGTCGGCAGCATCAATCTGCCTCTGAAGAGATGTCTTCTCGTGATCGGTTTTGGTTGTCTGAAGCTGTTTGTTGAGCGAAAGCATTTGCTCAACCAATGAAACCATTCTGTCATGACGGGCTTTGGCTGCGGGGTCGGAGAAGTTGATGGAACGAAGGGGAAGTTGTTCTACGTGATGTTTCTTAACTTCTGCCAGTGCCTCACCTTTTTCAGGGTTCATGAAACTATAAACAAAACCAAACAACTTTGAGTTCATAATTCCAAGTATATAGCGAAGGTCATAGGTCATGTCATGAGGTAGAAGAATGTGCAAATTATTGCGCGCAATGAATTCATTATTTACTAAAGTTGCAATAATAGCGTCGCCTGTCTGGCGAACCACGATCTTTAGTTGCGCGGCAAATATTGAAGGGTCTCGTGGAGCAGCAAGCCAGGGGCCATACTTAATCCAGTAATCCTGATTCCACAGATTCTTATAGCGGTGAATAAGACTCCCTCGCAAGAGAGGGGAAAATGTTTTATCAGGACATAGCCCGTCTTTTACAAATGGTTTTTCTTCCATGATTTTGTCGGTTTGAGGAGGGGTCCCTTTGCCTTTTTCGAACGGCTTTACTCCATTATATACTTTGCATATATGCAGCAATGGTGATGAAATTCCCTGAATTTTGCGGAACAACATCTGAGATTCCGGAGGAACAATTACATTTATTGGTTCACCATCCCTTGGTATGAATTTGCCTGACAAGGTGTGCTGGAATTCTATTTGCCTATTCTTTCTAATGTCAATTGCGATAACATCGTCACTTGAAACCCCTGCTTCATTTTTTTGATAAATTAAAACATGCGTATCAACAACAGCTGCAAAAACCTTTTCCGGCAGATGAAGTACGCGGCGCCATTTGTATGAAGAAGTAAGATACTGTCGGATCTTCTTAAATGTTACTGATTGCAGCCATGTATTTGAAACGATTACGCCAAGTAGCCGATCTTTTCCGAGTAATTTTTGATAACGCTCAAGGAAAAGAAGGTAAAAATCTTTTTGATAATCTTGATGGTTGTATTTAGACTGGAAATATTGCTGTTCCTGTGGAGAAATCATATATCCATACGGCGGATTGCCTATTACTGCATCGAATCCGCCCGATTTCATGATCTCCGGAAACTCTGCATCCCAGTCAAAGACATTGATGCGGTAGCGCTCGTCTTCGTCAAGTAGGGTTTGCTGGTCATAAAAATCAGGACCTATAAGAGAGTTGCCGCATTTGATATTGTTTCCCAAATCAGGCAGAGCGCGCTCATGAAAAAATTTGAACTGCCTTTCGAGTGTCTGGTTGTTTTCACCTTCAAGGACCTTGAGCAAGAGGGATAATTTTGTGACCTCAACAGCCTGAGAATCTATATCAACGCCATAAATATTGTTTAAGAGGATACGTTTCTTTTCCGCAGTAGTTAAATGCCAGTCGCCGCCCTGTGCCTGATACAGTGTGGGGTTTTTGCCGGTTGCCCATTTTTGAGGGTCATTATTGGTATACCAGTCGCGGTGCCAGTCGAGAAGATGTTGATATGCTCCCAACAGGAATGATCCTGAACCGCACGCCGGGTCGAGTATGCGGAGGTTGTTCACCCGTTTAGGAATTGTACCTTCCAGGAGCTTGCCGACAGTATTCTTTACGATATAATCGACAATATAGGTGGGCGTGTAATATACTCCTCCTGCTTTTCTCACTTCCGGCTTTTCTTCCACCACAGCACGGTGCTCGGAGGTCAATCGGATAACCTTGCCGAGGAACTGTTCGTATACATAGCCGAGGATGTCGGCGGGAAGGACTGAAAATTCGTAGGGACTCTCAGGATAATAAAGACGCTTGATGATGTCCTTAAGCAGCTTGTCATCAATTATGAGCATAGGAGTGAGTTCGTCCGGCAATTCGGGACGGTCTTTTTCCTTCTGAAAATGAAAGAGACCGGAGTTGTAACGCTCGTCTGCATAGCGGAATATTTCCAGCAGACGCCGATAAACATTAGAGCCATTCAGCAGCGCCATGAGCCTGCCGTAATCCTCTATGCCTCTGTCTTCGCAGATACGCAGAAAGACGATTCGGTCAATAATGCGCTGTACCGAGAAGTTGAGTTCCCTCTGGGTGATTGAATTGCGGAGGGCTATATTGCGTGCAAATATGTCCCGCCATGATTCGATCTCCTTGAGAAATGCGCTATCGACTTCAGCCGTGCCTTTCTTGTGCCTGGATGTCTCAGCGTATTTGTCGAATGAACCTTTCAGCACTGCTTCACGGGAGAATATCGAATTAATATCGTTCCATCGCCGGATATATTCATCATAGGTAAGATAGAGAATACGGGATGCGGAAGCCTTGTCTGTCTTTACAGGCTTGACACGGCAGTCGTAGACTGCAAATTCTTCAAAATCCGTCAGGATGCTGAGCGGCAGCTTTGCAGACCATGCATAACGCCGCAACTGAAAGGCAGGGTTTACATCCTCCTTGATATTGACTGACGGCTTTTTCGTCTCGACAAAAAACTTCCTCGTGCCGCCTATACGAAAACAATAATCAGGAGCTTTTACGGCGCTGCCGATTTTTATGGCGTCTTCGTGAATTACGTCCTTATATGCTTCGGCATACCCCTGTTTGTTATCGACATCCCATCCAAGTATCCCGAAGAAAGGATCAATAAACTCGCGCCTGAGCTGGGTTTCATTATATTGCCCCGAGCGGTAGGCTTCTTTGTTATCCTCAAAGCGTTTGATGAGTTCAAATATCTCTGCCGGTATTTCTGTCATGCTTTCACTCATTACCATCACCTGAATGGTATCAGTATAAATATACAATAAGAAATCTTTCAATGCTATTTCTCTTTAGGGGTATTCCATCTCATCAAAACCCCTCCAACCTCCCCTTGCAAAGGGGAGGATTTCAGACACGCACAACTGCAGGATAAATGCGCAATATTGACAGGTTGTAATAAATGATATACGATATATACAATATATACATCAAGACAGATATGGAGGTGTTTGTATGTCAACTCAGATGATGATAAGGATAGATCCTGAAATGAAGGAAAGGCTCACTAAACTGGCAAGGGTTGAGGGTAAGACCTCAAGTCAGATGGTCAGGGAACTTATCGAGGATTACATTAAAGAGCGTGATATCGGGTCATATATTGATGACCTATGGAACAGAGTAGGGGGTAAATTAAGGTCAAGAGGTGTAAAGCCCGGCGATATAGAAAAGGCAATTAAAGAAGTTAGAAGAAAACGAGGATGAAGGTTGTTATTGACACAAATATCTTTGTCTCGTCTTTTTTCGGCGGAAATCTGCGAAGAATTATAGATTTATGGAAAACTGAAAAGATCACCCTTTGTCTTTCTAAGGATATCCTTGATGAATATATTGAGGTTTTGCAGAGGATAGGGCTTCAGGACGAGGATGAACTGGGAGAACTCCTGTCTCTTTTTAAAAGAGGTTTCAATATGCTGTTTACTACAAAGACGCCGAAAGTGAAGGTAGTTAAGAATGATCCTGATGACGATAAGTTTATAGAATGCGCGGTGGCGTTAAAAGCGGAAGTCATCGTAACCGGAGATAAGGCAATAGAGGCGGTAGGCGAATATATGGGGATTAAAATCTTGACGCCCCAACGGTTTTTGAAAAGCTATGAAAAGTTTTAATAACAAAGAATGGACGATTTATTATAAGATAAAACCACTACCTCTGGTAGTGGTCCAGTAAAGCGGTTTAACCGTAAAAGTAATTAAAATGAACCTCCCTGAAAGGTACCAAGTGAAGGGAGGTTCAAATGAGTAGATTCAA
>Ga0265292_1002124_pt1 | contig 14697 bp, 15 predicted proteins | sample Munlanlewell296A_FD_189080 | JGI IMG/M metagenome (GOLD analysis project Ga0265292, IMG submission 189080) | Leachate microbial communities from a municipal landfill in Southern Ontario, Canada - Leachate well 296A | ecosystem: Engineered > Solid waste > Landfill > Unclassified | place: Canada...
CTACAGGTGTCACTGGACCTTCTGGAGCAACAGGAGTTACAGGTCCAACAGGAAGTACCGGTGTCACGGGTCCTACCGGAAGTACGGGCGTGACAGGACCAACAGGCGCCACAGGTGTTACAGGTCCTACTGGTTCAACAGGAATAACTGGTCCCTCAGGAGCTACTGGAATTACAGGTCCAACAGGCGCAACGGGAGTTACAGGACCAACTGGGGCTACAGGAGTTACAGGTCCAACAGGAGCTACTGGAGTAACAGGACCAAGTGGAGCAACTGGAGTCACCGGTCCAACAGGCGCAACAGGAGTCACAGGACCAACTGGAGCAACTGGAGTGAATTATTGGATTGATGGAGGAACATTCCTTAATCTAGATACAGCAATCGCCACAGACTTAAATATAGATGATTTAGTGCTTGGGTTGGCGGGAGACGCAGGAGCAACTATTACCACTAATGACACTAATGAAGCATTAACGATTACCAGTAATGCTGCTGGAGCATTAACTCTCGATTCCGGAACCACCGGGACGGTAAATCTCGGTACGGGTAACAACGCAAAAACCATCGCTATCGGCACGGGTACTGCCGGGAACATAATTAATATCGGCACGGACAATACAACGAAAGATACCATCAACATCGGTTCAGCGCTTGATGATGTAGCGATCATCGGTGACCAGTGGAGCATTACTAATGCTGGAGCTCTAACAGTAGCCTCCTGCACCGGTTGCGGCGGATCTACGACCAAATATCTTGTTAATCAACACGACAACGCCACAACGACCGGCACGGAGGTAACCGAAATATCAACTACGCTCACGGCAGGCACTTACACCTTTGAATACTCACTGATTGCTCAGTCGTCTGTCACAACCACAGGGTTAGCGTTTGGTATCAACTATACCGGGACGGCCACATCGCTTGTGTTCCAGGGGTATTGGACTGGCACGGGGACCGCGGCATCGACGGGGATTTTACAGGGAGATACAGGGACTACGGCTAATGAAGTGATAGTAGAAGGTGGGGCGGAAAGGACTGAAAGTACTACTGCGCCGAATTTGGCCGTCATGGCAGGTGTTGGCACGATAAACGTGAATTACCTTGTCACTATCAAGGGCGTCATAGTTGTCTCTGATGGGGGCGATATCGAACTCTGGCATAGCTCGGAAACAGCCAACACCACAAGAGTTATGGCAGGCAGTTCAGTAGTTATAAACAAAATTACTGCCGGCGCTGACTTGGCGGAAATATATGGAACAAATGACACAACCATAGGAGCGGGGGATGTGGTATCTCTTGACTCAAGCTTGAACGCTGGTGTAAAGAAAAGTGATAAACCGTACGATGCCAACGCTTTTGGCATCATTTCAACATCCCCAAGTTTGGTAATGGGGACATTGGATGACCCGGGAGCTACGCCGGTCTTAGTCGCTCTCTCTGGGCGTGTGCCGGTCAAAGTAAATACGGAGAACGGGTCGATCAAATTCGGAGATTTACTGACTTCTTCTTCTGTGCCAGGTGTAGCTATGAGGGCTACAAAAGCAGGGCAGATTATTGGCCAAGCAATGACAGAATTTAACGGCGAGGGGACTGGGCAGGTTTTAGCTTTTGTTAAGACTGATTATGCCAACGGTGTAAAACTGGCTGATATCTTGCCGGGACTTAGCCAAGAGGGAACTCAACTTTCTGTGAATGATATAGGGAAACTGGCGCTTGCTCAATTCATTTCTCAAAAACAATTAACGGCGCCGGTTGATCTGTCAGAAATTTACACCGATCGTTTAGCGGCTGGCTTAGAAATCATTTCCCCACGAATATTGACTGAAACTTTAGCGGTTGATAAAATTGAGCCGGCTACGGGTAATGATGTTAACTTAAATTTAAATAGTGAAGGAAAATTTATTATAAATAATACCCAAGATGGTAAAACTGCTATCACTTTTGATAGTCAAGGAAATGCTTTTTTTGCCGGAGAACTAACTGCTGATAAAATTAAAACAAGAGAAATATCCGGTTTAGAATCATTAACTTCAATTGCTTCTGATTCGGCCGAAATTAGTTCGATCGTAGATTTTGAAAGTGCCAGAGTTAAACTTGACTTAAATGTTTTAGGTAAGTTAACCGCTCAGGGAGGATTGATCGTGGAAAGTCTAGCCGAGTTTAAAGGAGAAACAATTTTTGAAAAATTAACCAGTTTCTTAGGTGATGTTTTTTTCATCGGCCGACCGACCTTTAATAAAGATACAGCCGGGTTTGCTGTTGTCAAAAAAGGTCAAAGAAAGGTCAATATTACTTTTGAAAAAGAATATCTGGCGTCTCCAGTTGTTACCGCCAATCTTGTTTGGGATATAGACGACGCAACAATTTCAGTCTCTGATCAACTAAATGGATTTTTTGTTCCGATGACCAACTTTGTTATCACTAAAGCCACAACTAAAGGTTTTTCAATTCTTCTTGATGAACCGGCAATATCCGATGCTAAATTTACATGGATTGCTTTAGCTATAAAAGATGCTAAAACATTTGAATCAGAAAATAAAGAATTAATTCCGACGCCAATACCTACAGTTGTACTTGAGCCTACTCTAACACCGACTCCCATACCAATAGAAATAGTTACACCATCACCCGAGCCAGAAATATCAACCGGATCCGCAGACATTAACCCTTAAAAATTAAAGTAGCGTTGACAGTTAGGTAAAAAAAAATTAGAATTTAACAACAATGAAAAAGAAATATTTTTTAGCAATTTTAATTGCCCTGGTATTATTATCTTTTAGTCTTACTTTATACTTTTATAAAAAATATCAGACAGCTCAAAAAATACTGCAAAAACAACTTAATCCTGATGAAAGAGAAAAACTGATTGCTCAGGTGGGAAAATTAATTGAACTTCCGAAAGAAGAACCGACGATAGCAAACATTTCTGATAAAGAAAAACTTAAAGATCAGTCTTTTTTTCAAAATGCCAACAATGGTGATAAGGTTTTAATCTTTACAAAAGCTAAAAAAGCGATTCTTTACCGTCCGTCAATTAATAAAATCATTGAGGTGAGTCAGATTAATCTTGAAGCCTCTTCTTCGGCTTCAGTGGCGACACCTACTTCTACACCGGCGACACCCACAATTACCGGTAACATAAAACTGGCGGTTTATAACGGAACTAAAATTAAAGGTCTAGCCGCAAAGAAAGGCGATTTAATCACCGAAAAAGCCAGTAATTTTGAAGTGGTTAATATTGATAACACTGTTAAAGACTATTATATTAATATGGTTGTTAACTTAAAAAAAGTGAGTAACAATGTTATTCAACAGTTAAATAAAATAATTCCCGTCAAAGTTGTAGCTCTTCCAAAAGGCGAGACGGCTCCTGCAGATGCTGATTTGTTGTTAATTATAGGAAAAGAATAATCTTATTTAAATAAGCATTGTGAAAAAAGTTTTAATTATTATTTCCGTAGGTTTATTAGTATATTTTCCCGTCTTGTTTAACGGCTTTGTCTGGGATGATGAATTGATGTTTCAAAAAACAATACAGACTAATGCATATTTTCGGCCGGTAATTTCAGGTGTTTATTGGGGTATTTATAATGTTTTTGGACCCCGACCATTTTTTTTTCACTTTTTTCAGTTAATCTTTCACATTACAACAGCAGTATTAACCTACTGTTTGTTTAAGCGTTTTTTTAAAGAGATAATTGCATTAATTTTGGCGATTATTTTTCTTGTCCATCCAGCTAACGTTGAGGCAGTTTCATTTGCATCGGCCATGCAGGAAGTTGGATTTACACTAGTAGGAATCATAGGATTGTATTTGTTTACCCGTAGAGACGTGATTAATCACGTCTCTACAACAAACATATTTTTTGGGACAATTCTTTTATTAACCGCTCTTCTCATGAAAGAAACGGCGATAGTATTTTTTCCTCTCGTATTTTGTTATTTATTTATATTTAAAAGAAAAAATCAAGCTGTTTTAATAAGCTATTCTTTTTTTTCTGTAATTTTATTGGCGGGATATTTTTTATTTAGATTTTCCGGTGGCAGCACTTATGTCCAGGGACAAGGGCTTTTCCCGATTATGCGGGTTTCTTTGGCGACCCGGCTAATAAATATTCCCATGATTATTTTGTATTATCTTGGCAAATTTTTTTATCCAATCAATTTAGCCATTGCTCAACATTGGGTTGTACGAACGATTAATTTTCAGAATTTTTGGTTGCCATTAATAATTGTTGCTGGATTTCTTTTATTTGGAATTTTTATGTCATTCCCGCGAAGGCGGGAATCCAGTTTAAATAAACCTTTTTTATTTTTCTTCCTTTGGTTCTTACTCGGTTTGCTTCCACATCTGCAGATAATACCTCTTAATATGACAGTGGCCGAACGATGGTTATATTTTACGATGGTTGGAATGTTAGGTATGTTAGGAAGTGTTATAGAGCAGTTAAAAATTGAAAATGAAAAATTAAGAATTATCTTTTTATCGATTGCCGTGATTATTGTTTCTACTTTTTCAGTCAGAAGTTTTATCAGGGTTTTGGATTGGAGAACCGGTTTAAGTCTATTTGGTCGGGATATAAGGAAAGATAGTAGTTTTGATCTTCAAAATAACATGGGGGTAGAACTATTTAGGGTTGGGAAGTATAGTGAAGCAAAAAAACGCTTTGAAATTTCAACTAAATTAGCTCCGTATTGGTGGGTAAATTGGAATAACTTAGGAGCAATATACGAACGTGAAAAAAATATACAAAGAGCGACTGAGTATTATCAAAAATCAATAGATAATGGACAGTATTATTTGGCTTATGGGAATTTAGCCAAGATAATGGTAGTTTATGGAAAAGATCCAAAAAAAACTGAAGAGTTTTTGAAAACTGCTCTAAAAATATATCCCAAAGATCAAAATCTACAGATGATTAATACTTATTTTCAAGAAAAAAATAAAAAAGTGAGATATTATTAGGCTTTGTGAAGCCTAATTTTTTGAGTTTTTATAGGTCTATTGGATAATCTTTAATGATTTTGTTATATTAAAATCACTGATGGAAAAAATATTTTTTGAATGCTTTATTTTTGTTATTGGGGCTTCAATTGGCTCTTTTCTAAACGTATTAATTGACAGGCTATCTAAGGAAGAAAGTATTAATGGTCGATCACATTGTGACTTTTGCGGTAAAAAAATAGCATGGCATGACTTATTTCCAATAATTTCGTTCTTTATCCTTGGTGGAAAGACGAGATGTTGTCATAAAAAACTAAGTTTTCAGTATCCAGTAATCGAGTTTGTCACGGGGTTAGTCTTTATTATAGTCATTAAGGACGGACCTTATTTAGGTCAGTCCTTAATAAGGTCCGTCCTTATTTCTGGAATCATGGCTTGTTTTATTGTCATCTTTATTTCTGATTTAAAATATCATCTTATTTCAGATTATATTTTATTAGCGGTATTTATTTTTTCTATTATATTTCATTTATCTAACAATGAAACAATGAAACAATTTAATAATTTTTTTCTTTCTGGCTTGATCGTATCTCTTCCAATTTTCCTTATCTATTTCATTTCCAAAGAACGGGCAATGGGCTTGGGTGATGTTTATTTAGCGGCTATAATGGGTTTTTTATTGGGATGGAAAGCAGGCTTCTTAGCCCTGTACATTGCATTTGTCACGGGCGCAATTTTTGGATTAATAATAATATTATTTAAACATAAAAAATTAAAAAGTAAGATTGCCTTCGGACCCTTCTTAGTAATCGGGACCGTGGTAATGTTGTTTTGGGGAGAGAAGATCTTGGAGGGAATAAGGAGAATCTATGGATTTTAAATTGACCTAATTATTCTAATTACTCTAATTGATCTAAATAATACCCAATGACCAGATTGGGAAATTGGACATTTATTAGGTTAATTAGGTCAATTAGAAATTAGGTTAATTAATGAAAAAACATACAATAGTCGGTGTCGTCGGTCAAATTGCTTCCGGAAAAGGAATATTAGTTAATTACTTAACTAATCACTTTGCTTTTTCTTCTTTTTCTTTATCTTCAATTGTCCATGATGAATTAAAGAAAAAAGGAGTTAAGAAATTTACCCGCCAAACGCTTCAGGACGTGGGGGATGAATTGAGACGAGGGTATGGTGATCGAGTACTCGCACAACGCACACTTGAGGTAATTAACGAACAAAAAAAGGGCAGAATAATTGTCGAAGGGATTCGTAACCCCGGGGAGATAGAATTCTTGAAAAAAAATTCGGATAATTTTATTTTAATTGGAATTAGCGTAAATAGAAAATTGAGATTTGAGAGATTGCTTGCTCGTGGAAAAGAGTGGGACCCAAAGACTTATGAAGATTTTCTCAAAGTTGACAGACGTGATATTGGAGTTGGCCAAAATAAATCAGGACAGCAGGTAGCGAAGTGTTTAACTTATTCTGATTATGTGCTTTCTAATAATAAAGACGTTAAAGACTTTGAGAGGAAAATAAAAGAGCTAATGAAAAAAATAATAAACAGTTAAATATTAAACTGTTAAAACCTAAATAAACTTTTAAACACTAAACTGTTAAACATAAATGCGTTTAACATTTAAGATTTAATAGTTTTTTTAATCGTTTAAGTTTTAACCGTTTAACAGTTTAAAGAGAGTACATAAACTTTTCTCCAGCGAGTTCGTAGGAAAATAATTCTTCTTTTGTAAACCAAAGATTGACTTCTTTTTCTCCGTCTTCTGGAGAATCGGATGCATGAATAATATTTCGAAGAGGCCGGTTTTGTTCGTTGGCCAAATCAATTGTATCATGGGAAAAATCGCCGCGGACTGTTCCGGGAGCAGCTAAAACAGGAATGGTATTTCCGGAAAGTTTACGGACGATTTCAATACAATCATATCCTTCGACAACAGCCATAAAGACAGGGGATTCTTGAAAATAAGTAACGAGCCAGCCTTTGACAATTTTTCCAATAGAAACTGCATCGTCAGTTTTAAAGACAATTTTAGCGTCAAGACCCTTTTTTGCATAATTAGTTAACGTCCGTTCTCCAACTTTTTTAAACCAAGCTTCAGTCTCAGGGTAGTGGGCAATAACTTTTTCAGATGTAGCCATTTCAAATTTTAAGCCAATAATTTTAAGTCCGACCGTCTCAAAGCGGGTGATTATTTTACCAATAATTCCACGTTGAACTCCATCGGGTTTTATTATTAGTAAAGCGCGCTGTTTAGTCATATATTAAATCCTAAATTATAAATTCCAAGCTCCAAATAAGTTTAAAATTTTAAATTTAAAACGTTTAAAATTTATTTGTGATTTGAGATTTATTATTTAGAATTTATCAAATATAATAAATCAACTTCTCTCTCATAATCTTTAAATTTTTCGTTTTGAAACCAATATTTAATTTCTCTTTCCGCTTCGTCTGTACTCCCAGATGCATGAATAAAAGTTTTCACGACTCGATCTAAAGAAGCAGACAGAGGAGAAGAATCAAAAGAAAATTGAGCTAATAAAGTTCCCGGCACGGCTAAAGCGGGGATAGTGTGACCGCGAAGTTTTCGTGTAACTGTGACTGCGTTTGGCCCCTGCCAAACCATAACTACAATCGGACCTTCCATCCAGTATTTAATTAAACGTTCGTAAATAAATTGTCCGAGCTTATTGGGATCTTCCGTTTTAAAAGTTTTCATCACGTCATCTCCTGACTGCTTAAAAGAAGCAAGGGTTTTTTCTCCCATCTCTTTTATCCATTCAGAGGTTCCGGGATAATGATTTTTAATCACATCGGCTGACGGTTTAAGCATTTTAGCAGACATTAATTTCAAACCAACATTTTCAAATGTTTCAATAACCTTACCAACAAGTCCTCGTTTAACTGCGTCGGGCTTTAGGATAATAAGTGTTCGTTCTAACATACAAACGGTTAAGTGTTAAACTGTTAAAACCTAAAAAAACTTTTAAACACTAAAACTTTAAACGTTTAATGTTTAACAGTTTAATGGTTTTTTTAACTGTTTAAGGTTTAATACTTAACAGTTTATCATAAATGTCTTTTGTAATTTCTTCAATTCCTTTATTACCATCAATATCAACCCACTTTCCCCATACCTGTTTTTCGACCAGCATTTTATATTGCTTTGCTGTTTTTCTGATAAAATCAAAGTCTTTTTCCCGAAAATTTTTGATCTTATCTTCTCCGTGTTTTCTCTTGATGGCAATATCAGGGTCGACATTAAGATAAAAAATAGCGTCAGGAACTTCTATCTGAAAGTTTTTAGCAAAATCGATGGCCATATTCAGGTCTATTCCTTCAAGAGTTTGGTAACAAAGAGTCGTGGAAAAATAACGGTCGGCAATTAAAATTTCAGTTTTTCTTTTTTCTGCAATCATTTTCTTATCCATGACAAACTGCATTGTATAGAGGAGAAATTGTTGTTGTGGTGTCAAATCCTTAGATTTATAAAGAAAATCCCTAATTATTTTTCCTACGTTCCGTTCATAATCGGGATATTTGATTAGAGAGGCTTTTTTACCAGCCTCATTTAGAAGTTTTATGAGGTTTTTTCCTTGGGTTTCACAACCGGCTCCATCAATTCCTTCAATGACAATAAACATAAAATTATTATAGCATTAAAAATTAAGATTCTAATGAAAGAGCTAATCAGTTATATATTGACTTTATAGTTCCAATAAATTATATTTAAATTGTGCCTAAGCTTATTCCAAAAGAGACGATAAATAAAATCAAATTATTAAGACAGCGTGGATATAGTCTACCTGAAATTAAAAAAGAAGTTGATGTGGGTCATGGATCGGTATTTAGATATATTCAAGGGGTAGAGGTATTACCTGAATATAGACAAATTTGGCACTCAAAAAGAGGAGGGAGTTTCAAACGCATGAAAATAAAAGAGCAAATATCTGAAGAAAAAGCAAGAAAAGCTATTATTTCATTATCTAATAAAGAAAAAATCATTTTTCTATCAGCTCTATATTGGGGAGAAGGAAATAAAAAGGATTTTAACTTGATTAATTCTGACCCTGACCTAATAAAAGTTTTTATTAATGGATTAGCGAGCCTTTTCGATGTTAAAAAAGATGATTTAAAAATTAGTATAAGAATTTTTGAAGATTTAGATAAAAGTGAATGTTTAAATTTTTGGTCAACTATAACAGGTGTTCCCGTAAATAAATTTGTACGTGTAAATATATTAAAAGGAAAAAAGAAAGGCAAACTCAATCATGGTATGTGTAGAGTCAGAGTAAAAAAGGGTGGAGATTTGTTAAAATATATCTTAGCTTTGAAGAAGAGAGTAGTAGAGTCCTTTTAGTCCTCGTAGTTCAATGGATAGAACTGGCGCGTCCTAAGCGTCTGATGGTGGTCCGATTCCGCCCGAGGACACAAGATTAAGACCATTGTTTGTTATATAAACCTATATGGCAAGGAATCTGATAAGATATTATCAGGCTTGGGAATTTCGTCAACAAGGTTTAATATTAAAAATATAAGAAAGATAATGGGAATAACCGGAAGTTGTACAGCAGTTTTGTCAAATCATATTGACTTTAAAATTGAAAATAAAAAGCGATGGAGAAGAAGTAATGAGTTAAAAGAAATTATAAAAAAATTTAGTATATATTATAAATAATATGTTAGAAAAAACTGGAACAGTTGTGTCAGCGTCAGACGCATTGGATTTACACAATTTGACAATAATAAGTGATGTGAAAGTATCAGATGAAAACGCAGCAAAATCAAGATTAGCAACTGCTTCAGCAGTAAAAAGCGCACAAGATTTGATTAAACTTGGTGGCAGAACAAATGTAAAAGCCGCAGAAAGAATTGTGACAAAAGCAGCTGAAGCCTCCAATTTACCAAGAAAAGTTATTGTTCATAGAGTAACTGGAAAATAAAATTAATTGGATTAGAAATATTGAACTGAGGAATGATTTATTATTGTCTCCGTTCATTTTTAAATTTTTTTATAGCAGCATCAAATTGTGCGTGATATAATTCCGCCGGGAGCACCCTCCTACGCCAAGGCTTCGAAGGGCGAGCAAAAAGAAATATTAAATATTAAAGATCAAAAATTATAAAAAATATTTTATTAACTTAAAAAATCAATCTTCTTATTGATATGACAATATAAAACTCTTGATTTTAATTAACCCATAATATATAATGACGCCATGCCAAGAAAAATAGATGAACCTCGAGTAACTATAGCGCGGTGGGTCAGACCTGATAAACCTCTGATTCCTAGATATGTAAATGGAAATACTAATCATGGAGTGGATTATGCTGGCGGTTTGTTAAAACTAACTGTAATGGGTACAGAAGAAGGGACAAACCCCCTCCCTATTGCGCAGGTAATTGCTCGTGCTATTAACTGCTTTGCGTATAACATAAATTATTATGATTTATCTAATTTAGATTCGGCTAATCAAGAGTACATCAAAATGGCTCAAAATTACGGAGTTTGGATCTTAAATTATGCAGAGACACTTAAGGGTAAAAAATTTGAAGATTTTCAGAAGGTGTTAGAAAATCAGGTACAAGCTTTTTAAAAAATAAAATTTTACCACTACCTTAAATATTTGTATTCCAATATTAAAATCTCCCGTCCGTAAATCTTGCTAAAAACCTATAGTAATGATAAAATACTACAAATGAACATAGAAAAATTTATCAGAAAACATGATTTTCGAAAGACAGAGATTAATCGAAGTTTGGCTGGAGAATTAACTTTACTTCCATTGAAAACTGCAACACAATTAGGGATAGAAACAATTAACGACTCTTTAACAGGTCTATATGATTATAGGTTCTTTAATGAAATTTTGCCAAAAGAAATGACGTTAGCAAAAAGATTCAAATCTCCTTTAAGCATATTAATGATGGACTTAGACAAGTTTACTCAAGTTAATAGCGAATATGGTACGACCATTGGAGATCAAGCACTTTTTAAATGCGCTAAAATTTTAAGACAATTATTGCGTAGACAAACAGAAATCGTGTGTAGAGTTGCGGGAGATGCGTTTGCAGCAATTTTACCTCAAACAGATTTAAATCAGGCTAAATTATTAGCAGAACATATTAACCAAGTAACCAGTCAAGCTCAAATTATTCATGATAAAAAACTCACATATTCTATCGGAGTTGCCACAATGACAACTTTCCAACAATCCGGACAATTTCAAGAAATAGTTAATACTCGTCTACTTAAAGCCAAAGAAAAAGGAAGAAATCTCGTCGTAACTAGTTAAATAATTAGATTAGCTAGTTTACGTATAAATGTTTTTTAATTTTAATGGTAAACTGGTAATTAAATAAAGTAAAATAATCTTAATGCCCTATACAAAACTTAAAAAATCCCATCTTATCCGCCATCATATTAATCGCTTGAAAACCAGTGAGTATGCACGGATTTTGATTCTTCGTACGATTGGAAACTTTTTACTTTTTTCTTCTTTGTTCATGATTGTCAAAACATTTTGGCAGCCGATCAAAGAGGAATTGATATATTTTGTTAATGTTAAGGTACAGAAAAAGTACATTGTTAATGAAATCCAAAATCCAAATTTCAAAATCCAAATAAACGATAAACCCAGTGGATTACTTGCGAAAGCTTTTAATATTAAACCAATTGAGATTTTAACACCGGCTGATCCAAACTTTAGTATCGTTATTCCTAAGATTGGCGCCAATGCTAAAGTTCAGTCTAATATTGATGCCTCAGATGAAAAAATATATTTGGATGCTTTAAATAAAGGAGTCGCTCACACATTAGGGACGGCTTTTCCAGGTGAAGGCGGGCATATATTCCTTTTTGCTCATTCTACTGATTATTTTTGGAATGTCAGTTCCTATAACGCAATTTTTTATCTTCTATATAAATTAGAAAAAAATGATGAGGTAAATATTTTTTATCAGGGCCAACGTTATGTCTATCGGGTAATTGGTCAGGAAATCGTCGACCCAAGCCAGGTTCAATATTTGACAAGGAAAACAAATAGAGAGTTTCTGACTCTACAAACTTGTTGGCCTCCGGGGACTACCTTGAAGCGATTGCTTATATTTGCAGTGAGAGTATCTGAATAAAAACAGTTAAACGGTTAAAACATAAACAGTTAAATAAACTATTAAACCATAAACACTAAATTTGTTTTTGTTTAGCAGTTTAGTGTTTAAAAGTTTTTTTAGGTTTTAACAGTTTAATACTTAACTGTTTTATCTGATGCCAACAAGATAAAGGTCCGGCAGTTCATTCACCTGTGAATTAAGATTAATGAGAACAACAATCTTTCCGTCGTTAGTGGGATTAAAGAAAGAGCTTTCAAACGGTCCGGAGTAAATCGTCTGTTTATTTGTATTATCATAATCAACAATAAAAATCTTTTTCTCTTCCTCAACAATAAAGTGACGGGAATCAAAATACCACTTCAAATTTGGGTTTATGAGCGAAAAATTTTTATCTTCTTTACGGTCGTAAACATATATTTTATCTTTTATTAACAATCGCTCTTCAGGTGTTTGGTTGGTAGAAATAAGAGGAGGATCTATCATCAAAGGCAATTCAACGTTCTCTTTGGCTTTGTAAAGAACCTTAGCTTCATTAGGAGAAAAAGAGATAATTTCAAAAGAGCTCGAAGCAATTTTATCAAAATCTTCCGGAAATGTCTCTAATATTTTAGAAGTATTTTTGTCTTTTACCGTTTGCCAAGCCTGAATAAGAGCTTCTTTAGAAAGAGTAACCTCTAAAGGATTGAGATTATCTTCTTCAAGAGAAAGTAGGTAACTATTTTGGGCCAATTCAACAATAATCTGTTTTTGATCAGGGGAAAATATTACTTGTATATTTTTGAAATCATCAATAATCGGAAGTAAAGACAAGTCAACAATTTTATTTAGGGGTGGAAAAAAAGGTAGGGTTTTTTTACCAGCATCAAAAAGATAGGCCGATCCACTGGCAAAGATTACTATTTTATCCCCATCTTCAGTTGGAAAAGCTCTAATGATACCCAAATTTGTTAGAGGAGAAAGAGATGGGTTTACGGGAAATAGGACTGGATCGACATTAATCACCAATTCTCCCTTAAGATTGATTTTTTTGCTCCAACTGGTGTAGCCCTCTTTTTTTATTTCCACCAGATAATTTTCGGGTGGAAGAGTCAGGTTAGTATCAGTGACACCTTTTAATTCACCATTAACATAGATCTTGGCGGCTTTAGGATATGATGTTGTAGCAATTATTCCGGTTGATCTGACGAGTCTTTTTTCTAAATCAAATCGATATCCTCGGGCATAGGCGATCACCGAGGCTAAGACGATGATAAAGATTAAAAAAAATAGTATGCGAAAAAATATCTTCATAAAGCTTAAAAAACAGTTAAGTATTAAACTGTTAAAACCTAAATAAACTGTTAAACCTTAAACTACTAAACATGTTTAATGTTTAAAGTTTTAAGAGTTTTTTTAACCGTTTATGTTTTAACCGTTTGACTGTTTAACCATATATTAATATGTTTATTCTGTATTATACTATATATACTTATGTTCTTTCGGAAAAAGATTGGAATCGATCTTGGGACTGCAAACACTTTGGTTTACGTAGCCGGCGAAGGAATTGTTTTAAATGAACCGACTGTGGTGGCTTATTCTATTGAGGATAAAAAAATTTTAGCCGTTGGTGAAGATGCCCGGGAAATGTTAGGAAGAACTCCAGGTTCAATCATCGCTTCAAGACCGATGAAAGAGGGTGTGATTGCTGATTACACTACGACTTCAGCGATGATTACTTATTTTTTAAAAAAAGGTTTAAAAGGTGGAGTTTATTGGCCGGAAGTGATGATCTCAATTCCCGGAGGTTCTTCACAGGTTGAAAAACGGGCTGTGGTTGCCGCCTGTAAACAAGCGGGGGCTTCCGATGTATATTTGATTGAAGAACCGTTAGCTGCCGCAATTGGAGCCAAATTACCGATTTCCCAGGCATCCGGACAGATGATTGTTAATATAGGAGGCGGGACGACAGAAATTGCCGTGATTTCTTTAGGCCAGTTAGTGGTTTATAAAACAGTTCGAGTGGCCGGAACAAAGCTTGACGAAGCAGTGATGACGGAATTGAAAAAAAAACACAATATGATTATTGGCGAACGAACAGCCGAAGATATTAAAATGAAGATTGGCAATGCTTTGATTAGCGAGAAATCTGATACTGCAGAAAGAAGGATGGAGGTAAAGGGACGCGATTTTCAGAGCGGATTGCCAAAAATCTATGAAATTGGGGAAAAAGATATTAATCTTGCATTAACCAAACCATTAAAAGCGATTCTCGATGGAATTAAAGAAGTATTATCACAGACCCCACCGGAACTAGCCGCAGACATCGTCGATAAAGGAATTGTTTTATCTGGTGGAACAGCTTTACTAACTAATCTTGACCGCTATATAACTTATTACACCGGAGTGTCTTCGTTTGTAGTAGATGAGCCTTTATTTTGTGTCATTCGGGGGGTTGGTATGGCAATAGAAAATTTAGATTCGTTTAAAGAGGCAATTAGGTAGGGAACGCATATATGCGTTCCGTACGTAGGGGCATTGCGCGCAACGCCCGTACATGAATGTAGGGGTCGACCCCCGTGTCGACCCATAGTCTTTATAAATTTTCAATTTACAATTTACAATTTTCAATGAATTTTCAATT
>Ga0265292_1002125_pt1 | contig 14691 bp, 4 predicted proteins | sample Munlanlewell296A_FD_189080 | JGI IMG/M metagenome (GOLD analysis project Ga0265292, IMG submission 189080) | Leachate microbial communities from a municipal landfill in Southern Ontario, Canada - Leachate well 296A | ecosystem: Engineered > Solid waste > Landfill > Unclassified | place: Canada...
CGTCGTAGGAAGTCGCTACTCCGTTTTCATTAAACGCCTGGACTTTATAGTAATACGTAGATGCAGAGTTTAACCCTATTTGAACAAACTGTGGATTTACAAGGTTATTCCCAAACACTGCAAGCGTTGTGGTGCTTGTCACAAACCCGTCAGTTGATCCGATAACGCCCCAGCGAGTATATCCTGGGTTGTCGTTTGTATTCCATTCTATAGTAACGCTATACGACGTCCGTGCGGAAACGTATGTGTTCAGCGGAGGACGGGCGTAAGTAACCCCAAAAATTTCACTTGTAACACTGGTACCTAACACATTATACGCCTCAACTTTGCGGTAATACGTTGTATTCGCATTTAACGCGTTTTCTGTGTAATACGTAGTATTCCATGGTAGTTCCATCACCAGTTCATCTGTGTTTTTACGTAACCGATAATACTTTTCATCTTTTGACACGTCAGTCCAATTCCATTCAATCGATCCCGTCCCTCGGGTAACCGCGTACAGGTTCGCTGCAGCGGACGGAGTGGACCAGAACACAACGTTGTTCGGGTCAAGTTCGTAGTTCGGCCCGGCTTTTATGCCGGTAGCGTTCGTCATTTTCACTGACCCAACACTTGCGCCAATACTTCCCGCCTCAACGTTTGTGGATAAGGTTGTATCAAACGCCCAACTGTCAAACTGGAAATCACCGTTTAAGTTTGTAAAGAACGCACCTGCGTTGTACATGTATGACGGCGGCATATTTGTGAAACTAATATTATTCGCAAAGACAACGTTTGAGGAGTACAGATTATAAAAATCTAACCCTGCGGAGTTCATTGTCAACCCTGTGATCGTAACACTCGCTCCGGCGATCACGACACTGTCCTGGTCCATGTTAATAACTATACCGGTATAAACTTGTCCCGGCGCAGTGCTGGTGATAACGTCTAGTTGTGAATCCGCAATAATTTTGCCGTTACTGCTGTAGATCGAAATCCCAGTTGTTTCTTCAAGACGGATTAATCCGTTACCGTTATCCATTTTCAACGTCCCGCTGATACCAAACCGTGCTGTCCCTGAAATGGTTAATGTAGAGTTGTGGATATCCAGCACGCCGTACACGCTTCCGCCGCCGCTGATATCCTGATACGTAATACTGTGTACAAACCCGGTCCCGAGGTCGAGCGTGCCCATAACATTGATACGTTCCATCAACAAATTCCCGTTCGCGGTCACCGTCGAGTTTTCCCCTACTTGCAAATAACTGCCAAACGTACTGCCGTTGTCCAGGGTGGTAACGTTTTGTGTCCCGTTACCGTCGAAGTTAACTGCAAACCCGGAGTTTATCCAAGATTTTAAGTTAACATACCCGCCGGTTTGTATCCAGTTACCACGGATGTTAACAGTTCCCGACGACCCCAGTCTTGCCAAGAGATTGCCTGCGTTAATAACAAAATCGTTGGTCACTGTGAAACTCGACGCGTACGGTACAGCCAAAACTACTGTGGTTGAGAATCCAACACCTAAAGTAAATGAGGATAACTGCACGTTCGCGATGTCCCACGAACAGTACTTCGAATTGTTTGTATTGTCAAACAACACAGCGTCACCGGTAGTTGGAACAACGTCGTACGTCCAGTTCTCAGCTTCTGACGCGTTATTTGTCGTCCCGCCTCCGTCCCATACATGTGAACTATGCACAATTACCGGATCTGTCATCGTAAATTTAAGTGTGCGAATGTCCCAGTTCTGAGTGATATTGCTATTAAAATATCCGGTGAGGTACGCATCGCCGGTACTGTCAACCGTGAGGTCAGCCGCCCTGTTATTGCCATCATTATTAACATACACTTCAGACGATATTTTCACTAATCCCTGAGTATATTTAACCGTGAAATAGTTTTCATATCCCTGAACACCGGTACTCCCGCCAAGGTACACGTTACCCGCCGGGCTTACTGCCATACCAGCAATACTATCAACCCCGCCGGTATCAAATGTGGTTGACGACTGGAGTACCAGACTGGTATCATATTTTAACAATACAAGGTCAGAATTTTGATTTTGCCCCGCTACGAAAATACTGCTGCCTGCGTTGTTAGACTCTACTGGAACGAAATCTGATAATCCTCCGGAAATAGTGGTGGAGGATACAAACACCAAATTATTTGTATACGAGAACAAACAGTTATCCGACATGAACCCGCTATACCCTGATACAAACACGTTATTTTGTTTATTAACTTTAACATCCATCAAACTATCTTCAAGAAAACTTCCGGTTGCTACTGCAGCTGACGCTATGAACACCAGTGACGGTGAGTATTTCAGTAGGCACCCGTCATTATCGCTGTCATTACTCCCATAGCCGGATACAAATACATTACCGTTGCTGTCCAACGCAAGGGAATACCCTACCGCCGCGCCGGAACCCACGTTAAATGTTGCCGATGTGATAAACACCAACCCTGAACTATATTTTGCGACAACAATATTTGAGTCACAATACCCGGTAACATACACTTCCCCGGCTGAGTTCACCTTAACTCCCTGAGCGTAGTCGTCACCGTTAAAATCGTACGTAGATGACGCCAGCATCACGCCGGTGTTGTTATATTTAACAACAAACCAGTCTTTACTGGCGTTATTCCTCATCCCCGCGACGTATACGTACGGCCCATCGGCAGTTATTGTATCCACTGCGATACCGTATCCTGCATCTATGCTGCCTCCGTCATATAACGACCCGCCGGGTTGTGTGAAATCGCCGGTGAATATGCCAATACCGTCGTCGCTAAACGACCAGTTTACGTTGTTGCCCGAATTCGTGCTTTGTGTAGCAGTAATTGTTTGCCCCGTAGCCTGCGAATCCTGGACATTCACCCCGCGGACTAACTGTCCCGCACCGGGGACGAGGTACAGGTTCCATCTTGAACCCTGAGTTGCACTATGCATCCAAATCCTGGGAGTAGCATAATCACCGTTGTTAAGATTAAGCATATTGCTAACGGTAAACGTTGTGTTTTCTACGCCAATAAAATTGCCGCGGGTTGCAATAAATGTGCTGACTGTATGGCAATAACTCCCGGTATTAAATGTGCTGTTTGCAATTGTAAACCTATTACTCACCGTCAATGTACTATCCGCAATTACGTACTTCATCAAGTACCCAGCCGTCCCAACGGTCATATTGTAGAACGGGTTACCCGGTAAAGGTGTAACTACAAATCCTAACGCACTTGACCCGCCTTTGAATATCACGCTGCCAGTCCCGGCAACAAAACTACCTCCGGTCTGCAGCCAATATCCTGTCGTTATCCCGGTTTGTGACAATACTAAAGTAATAGTATGGTCTTCCGGTTTTAACGTACCGTTTTGTATCAATACGCTATTAACACTGATATCAGTTTGTAATATCACATCGTTCCCCGAGTTTATCACAAAATCTTTCGTCAGTGTCATAGCGGTGCCATGAACGTACTGTGTTGCATTACCCGCCATAATAAGCTGACCGCTACCTCCGGAAATACTTGTGTTGATATATCCCATGTTGCCTTTTAATGTCACAGTTGACCCTTTAAACGAAAACCCGCCGCCGTTGATCAAGAAATTGCCGCCGATATATATTGTTGAGTTCAACTGTCCCAGTGTAGGATGCCTTGACCCGTTGATAATTGTAAAATTACCATTTGCGCTGAACTGCGAGTTAAAAATCCACTCGCCGCTGTTCAGGACTACATGATAAAAACTTGTCCCCGGAGTAAGAGTAATATACGGCTGCCCGCCGGTAAACGTCATTGTGCTAAAGCACGCGGTCAATGTCCCGCCGGTAACCGTGAAATTCCCCGAACTACCGCCTATGGTATGGTTAAAATCACCGGCGATAAATTCACCTGAGATCAGATTAAAATTGCCGTAAGTTTTTAACGGTGCCATCATTTGTACTGACGACGAGGAATTGATGTCAAACCCGCTTAGTTGGCTCCCGGATTGCAGCTGTACCGTTTGTGCGCCAGTGCCGGTAAATAACACTTTCCCGCGGGAAAGGGTTATATACCCTCCGGTTTGTACAAAATTACCTTTTACCTGATGAGTATAATCCGCTACGCCGGACGTAGTAAAAGTCCCTGCGTTTACTACAAAATTGCCAAGTATTGTCATTGACGACATCGTTACAACAGTTGTGGAAAACCCTACGTCAAGCGTTATAGTTGAAATGTTAATATTACTCATATTCCAGTAACACGCTTTGTTCGGGTTCGTAGTATCAAACTTTACCGAATCATTATTTCCCGGGGTAATATCATCAACCCAGTTCGCAGCTTCCGACGCGTTGTTTGTGGCCCCGCCGCCGTCCCACACATGGGTGGTGAGGTCAACAGGATATGCCGTTGCACCGTTAGATAATTCTGACCAATTACCATTATCATCCTGCGACCATATACGGAAATAGAACGATGTGTTTGACGTAAAGTCAGGGATTGATATATTTGTAAGAGTTCCTGCTGAAACAGATGTTGTAATCTCGACATCAAACGTGTTGTAGTTCCATCCGATATTAGGATTAACATCCCAGTCTATACGGTACTTACCACTTAACGTATTAACATTCCCGTCATCACCCGGCGCGGTCCACGTTAAATTAACCTTACGCTCGTACACCGGAGTAGCGGATAAGTCCGTCACCGCAGCTGGTGCGATATTGATGTAAACCTTATTATACGCAGGCCACTCGGATTGGTTATTATTGTTATCCACCGCACGGACTTTCCAGTAATAGGTTCCTTCAGTCATCAATACATCCGCCTGGGAAACTATTGGTGAAGAACTATAATTTACTGACCCAAACCCTGAATCGTCATCAATAACCAGTTCGTAATACTTAACACCCGACCCGGTATCAATAGAGTTTGACCAGTTAAAGTTTACCGTTGCATTTGTAACAGTTTGTGCATCACCCGGTGATTCCAGTGTTACCACTGCCGGTATTGTCCCGTCAAGAGTAAGCGTGGAAACATACGCGCTGTACCCTGTGTTAACCTCATTCCCGTTTTTCGCGCGTACCTGGAAATAATAATTTGTAAATTCCACAAGATTCGTTACCACTGTTGAAGTCATTACCGCCCACGAAGTAAATTTATCTCCTGTTCCATCAAACGCTGACGTGGTTGAATAATTTATCTCGTACATTGTGCCTGCGGGATTATTAGCATCCCACGCGAGTGTTGTGGAGAACGAACTTGAAGATACTACATATAATCCGGTTGGCTGCGCAGCGTTTGTGTATTTCGATACTACGGCTGTTGAACTCACGCCAATCGGGTTATACGCTGCAACAAACCGCAGATATTCAGTGTTCGGTACAAGATTATTTTCTATCCATGTATTGGCATTCACCTGTAATGTTGTTAGTAACCACGATGTGCTGGTATACACTTTATACCCTTGTTCGTCTTCAGTAGCGTCAACCCAGTCCCAGGTAATACTCGTAGAACTCGTTACCGTCCCCGATAAATTCATAGGGTCAGACGGTACTGTCCAAAATACCATGTTATTCGGGTCATACTCATATATAATCCCAGCTTTTGCACCTGATGCGTTAAGCATCTTTATGTATGCCGGTGCGGATAAACTGCTAACCGCAACGTTGGTGGTAACTGTTGTGTCAAAGAAGCAGTTGCTGAACGTATACTGCGTAGTCCCGGCAAGCATAACATTTAACGCTCGTGCGTTTGGCGCGAGATTAATAAAACTTACGCTTGAAAAGTTGGCTATATAAGTCCCGGTATTCAACATCATACCGTTGGAGTTTAGGTTTTCTATACTCAACCCCATAAGATTTACTGTCCCTGCGGTAACCGTAAAACTATAGTACTCACCTGCAGGTGAAGTTATTCTGTCCATTAACGAATCCGCGACAACCTTGCTTCCAGGTTCAAACGTAATACCACTCGCGAGTTTTACGACTGAACCGTTGTAAGATGCGTTTGAGAGGTCAAGAATACCGCCAGAATGAACACTTACCGGCCCATAAGCCGTAAACGTACTGTTACGTATATCGAACTGTCCGTATATTTCGCTGTTGTTATTAACCGTCAACAAGCTGGGCGCGCCGGATAAATATACTACCGCACCGGTAGAAATTATTAATACATTCGCGGTCTGGGTTGACGAGATATACCCCGACCCGCCGGCAAATTTCAGTACATTGAACGCCGCAGGGTTAGACTTCACTCCGCCGTAGACTGTCACTGTGGACCCATCCGAACTGAAACCGGACGACGCAGCGCTCTTGAGATCAAGGTCGCCGTAGACCGTAACTTTCCTGTTGCGGATATCAGTATTCCCGCCGGTAGTGAACGACTGCATTATAGTAATATCGTTTACTAAACTAACAGAATACCCGCTATTTTTTTCGTATGCATATAAACTACCCAGCGTTTGATTCACTGGAAGGTTTATGACGGTATCCTTATTTCCATACGGAGATATCGCCCCGTTGCCGTAGTTCAAATACCCGGGTTCTGTCACGGTGAGGTTACGCTGTACCCTGACATTATTAGAATTATTAAATTCTAACACGCCGTATTTTGTGACGAGGTCGTTCGTAACATCCAGCCCGCCGCTGGACAACGTTACTGTACTACCGTTAATTTTGTTTATTTCAAGGTCATACACACCGTTTAACGCGCCGTTATACATATACTGCCGATTAACACCGTCGAGGATCCACTTGCTGTTTGTCATAGTGTTGTCTAGCGTACCGTATCCGTTCCGCGCATCGCCGCGTAAGGTTACCGTCGAGTTTGATGTGTTGAACACGCCGTTGCCGCCCAGCCCGGAGATCCACCCTTCTTTCGTAAAATTGCCGGTAATATACAATTTCGTATTCTGACAGAACATCGTACGCTCGGCTTTGTTCCAGATTTCCAAACTCCAGAACGTTGTGTTGTCGAGTAACGTCATCCAGTGGTCCGTTGTTGTGCTGGTACTGTAGAAACAGACGGTGCTCGTACGCGCGTCAAACGCGCCGCCATTGTACAGCATATTACTCATAATCGTGATACTGTCGGTGTTAATTACAAACGTACCGCTGGAAATCGTTAATGTGTCATTAAACGTAACGTTTGTACTGATATTAACCGTCGCGAGGTAGTCCGTGGTTATAGTCATACTGCCGATATTAACCGATTTCGGGATGTCCCATGTACAACTTTTCGTTGGGTTGTTACTGCCAAACACGATATTGTCACCGGTACTTGGCGCTATGTCGTACATCCAGTTCTGTGGATTCGACGCGAAGCCGTCCGCCCCGTCGCCATCCCATACGTGAGTATAGGTATAGTGTTGTACATATGTGGACTGTTCTACTGACCACGCGGATTTCCGCAGGCCGGTATCGATAGACTGTACCTGCCAGTAATACGTAACTCCTTCTCTAATGTTTGACAGGTTCAACCCAGGCTGAGTTGAGGCTGCAACTACGTACCCGTGAGGATAATTGCCAAATGATGCAGTTCCTGCGCCGGTACTCGGTGATACTATCCATTTGCTCAGGCTGTTTGTGATAGATTCCGTGGCAATACGTACGTTGTAGTACAACCCTTTTTGCTGTGTTGTTTCAGAATCGGTAGAGTAATTCCACCGTAATTCAAGTTGAGCGTTCTGAGTTGATATTTGTGTAGCAAAACCCGTAGACGGTGTAGCAGGAATTGAATTTGTATTCCCAAACTCAGCTTCTAATGATTTGTATACCCGGTTTGTTTGCCCATCATTCCCTACTAACTGGTCTAGATCACCGTCATTGTCATAATCGCCCCACGCAACTCCCCTAGTGTATCCGATTTCCGCTGAAGTCCATACACTTGTAAACGTCCCGTCGCCGTTGTTGCGATATACACGGTTTGGTTGATTCTCATTCACAACTACCTGGTCCAACTTCCCGTCATTATCATAATCACCCCACGCGATAGCGTTGGTACTTTCACTTTCCGCTGAAGTCCATACACTTGTAAACATCCCGTCGCCATTGTTGCGGTAGACACGGTTTGGTTGGTTATAATTCCCTACCAACTGATCCAAATCACCGTCATTATCATAATCACCCCAGGCAATACCGGTAGTATTTTCAGTTTCTGCAGAAGTCCATACACTTGTAAATGTCCCATTGCCGTCGTTACGATATATACGGTTCTGCCCGTTATTCCCCACCAACTGGTCCAGATCGCCGTCATTATCATAATCGCCCCACGCAACACTTAACGTGGTTTCACTTTCCGGCGAAATCCAGATACTCGTAAACGTTCCGTCGCCATTGTTGCGGTATATTCGGTTCTGACTATAATTTCCCACCAATTGATCCAGATCGCCGTCATTATCATAATCACCCCAGGCGACACTGCTGGTATTCCCGGTTTCTGCTGAAGTCCATACACTTGTAAACGTCCCCGTTCCATTGTTGCGGTATATACGTTTTACCTGACCCACATTACCTATCAACTGGTCTAAATCACCGTCATTATCATAATCGCCCCAGGCAACACTTTGGGTCTGTTCATTTTCTGATGAAGTCCAGGTATTTGTAAATGTCCCGTCGCCATTATTACGGTATACACGGTTATATCCATTCTTCCCTGCTAGCTGGTCTAAATCACCGTCATTATCATAATCGCCCCAGGCGACGCTACACGCACCTTCTGTCTCTGCTGAAGTCCAGGATAACACAAAACTGCTTGTAATAGCAGATTTTGTGTCTGACCATACGGACCAGTTACTACTTTCATCCTGCGCGCGAATCCAAAAATAGTATGTTGTCCTCGGTCTCAATCCGGTCAATACCTGTGAATACGTTTGTCCCTGTACATAATCAGTTGATATAACTAAATTGTACGCTCCTATACCGGTAGGATTTACGTTTTGTGCAGAGGAATAGTTTATTTGCCATTTTCCGCCGATAACGTTACCGTTGAAACCATTATCCCCCGGTGTGGTCCAGGTAAGCTGTACCTGAGAATTTGTAACGGCTAAGAGGCCGGTAATTTGCGAGGGAGAAGTGTCTTCAATATGTTTAGACAACCATAACCTCAGCCCGCTATTATTCGTATTACCGATAACATAAACGTCTTTTGTTATACTATCCACACACACTTTGTTCCCGTTATCAAAGAAAACTCCGGGTGATGAGTATGTCATACTGGAAACTAGCTGGAGATTATAACTGTATTTCCCTAAAAATATATCGGTTCCGGACGATGTTGTGGCAGTACCGACAATATAAATACTATCAATATTGTTTGTATCAATCCCGTACCCGCGTTCATCATAACTACCTATTCCTGACACCACAACGCTTGATTGAAATACTAATGACGTTGATTCCCATTTACCAATAAAAATTTCGTCATTCGCATTATTTCCAACACTACCCGCAATGAATAGTTGGGTACCTACAAGTTTTAAGTCATACGCGAAATCCGGCATACCGCTTGTCCCGTTTATTGTTTCTGTTTTTAAATAGGATAGCCCTGAATCAAATTTAAAAACCGCAAGGTCTTCTGTAGAAGCACTGATATTACTGCCCGATATAAACAGGTTACCTGAATTATCAGATACTACGCTATAACCAACCTGGTCAAAACTTGTTGAATAGCCGGTCTGTGAGAGTAGTCCTAAAGTTTCGGAATTTAGTCTAAGCAGGAGAACATCTTTGGCAGTACCAATTTTTTCGCCGGTAACAATTATTTCGCCACTAGGGTTCTTACACAAACCACGGCCAATAGAATCCCCAGAACCCTGCATTGCTGTATAAGATGTTATATACATAAGATACGGGTCAAACTGCCCCACCCAGACACATTTTTTACCTTGATCATTATACGCACTGCCTGTGCAGTAAATATTACCGTTTGGGTGAACCATAATCCCGTACCCGTTATCCGCGCCAAGAGGATTGTTTACCGTATAGCTCGCGATTAACACCATTGCCGCATTGTATTTACCCAACCATATCTCCTGGTCACCATCGATTGTGTTACCTATGACATACGTATTCCCGTCAGTATCACGCGTAACGTCGTACCCCACTGATGCACCGGTGAAGGTGTATGTAGAATAATTGAAGATTGCCATACTGTTTTGCGATGTTATCAGCAACAAGAGTAACACCATAGGGATTAAAATTACTCTTTGAATCTTACCAACATCCAAATACCATCGTAAAAAGTTCATAACTTTGTTCTCCATATAATCATTTAATTTAATCAAAAATACCGGGGTTTTAGGCAAAAAAACACCCCTCGAGGTTTTACTTACAGCATTAGAACTGACTAGTTTCGCGATGTCTACCATTTGTTCTTTCTAAATACAATGACTTTATAGAGAATAAATTTTCATTCAGAATATTTGAATTCCTTAAAAATTTATTCCCTTTCGCTTTACTTATTCTAAACTATTACTTCAAATTACAACTACTGCCCTTATATTAATAGTTAATAAACAACAAGTAGTCAATGTGATAATGTTCACACTTGTCAGCTTGACGCCGTACCCGGAGACTAGATCCCAAAAAATTTCTTTATCTTGTCCGACATACCTTCCGGTGTGACTTCAGAACTGCCTTTGAGTGTTAACTGTAACTTCCTATGTGAAAACGTCCGGCCTATGAGGTCTGCTATTGCCGGATTTTTTTGGAGTGTACGCTTGAAATCAAGTTTGTGCAGTACAAAAAATTCAGAATCTTCATCAGCAACAATCGTGGCGGTCCGTGGTGCGCCAGTTAGTAACGACATCTCTCCAAAGTATTCGCCAGGACCAAGGTGTTTTAGTAACTTTTTATTACTAAACCCTTCTTCTAGAACAACGGATACTTTACCTTTCACTATCAAAAAGAATGTATCTCCTTCGTCATCCTGACGGATAATCGTTTGTCCTTTGCGGTACTTTACATGGTAAACACTATCCGCTATGGATTCCATATCACTAAACGATAGATAGGTTAAAAAATCCACTTGTTTTAGTACTTCGGTTAATTGTTTAGCTTCTTCCGGGCGCATTTTTTTAATTTTCCCCCGTTTACATTAAAGTATTGGTTAACTATTTGCTACATATAATTATACATAAATCCAATTACTAAAAACAATATTTAATCATATTCGTGTATAGACACACACAGTGTGGGTAGTGAGCGGCTTCAGCGTTTTCCGGCCGCGGAAAAGGCTATTGAGCAAACACCCATACTGTGTGTGCTTTAATGACGCAAATATTTGACAAACCGAGTAGGTTTATAGTAATATTACATTAATTATAGAAAAGTTAAGGAGATATGGGGACTTAACCGCCGTATCTCCTTTTTAAGTATTACATTTATTTTCGAAGGGAGCGCACTAATTTTATGCGGAGAACAATTTCCGCGTTAGTAGAGAACAAACCCGGTGTCCTTGCGAGGATCGCAACACTATTCGCAGCACGCGGGTTTAATATCGACTCACTGGTCGTTGGTGAAACTGAAGACCCGTCGTTGTCACGGATGACAATCATTGTCCGCGGGGATGATCGTATACTCGAACAGGTGGAGAAACAGTTGAATAAACTCATCGATGTGGTTAAAGTTATGGATTTCAGTGCAGTTGACCATATTGAACGCGACCTTGCGCTGGTTAAAGTTAAGATTGACAAAAATACGAGGTTTGAAGTATTACAGACCGCCGATATTTTTCGTGCAAAAATTATTGATGTCGGGCAGGAAACTGTTATCGTGGAAGTAACCGGGGACGAGGATAAAATCAAAGCTTTCCTTGACCTCGTAAAACCTTATGGGATAAAAGAACTTGTCCGTACAGGCGTTGTGGCGGTAGCCCGGGGCAGTAATCCAGCAGGTGGTAGTACAGTTAAAAAAAGTGTGGAACATAAATAAATAGGAATAAGGAGAACAAAAAGGTTATGAAATTAAGATTCGGCAAAACTTTAGAACAGGTTATCACGCGGACAGAATTTACGATGAAGAAGGCGCGCCAAGTACTGAAGAATGAAATTATTGTTGTGCTTGGTTACGGCGTACAAGGCCCTGCACAGGCTTTGAATATGCGGGATAACGGGTTTAATGTTATCATTGGCCAGCGCCCGGAAGAAAAAGATTACTGGAATAAAGCAATAAAAGATGGGTGGAAGCCCGGGAAAAATTTGTTACCTCTGGAAGAAGCCGCAAAAAAGGGTACTATCATACAATACCTGATCTCCGATGCAGGACAAATGAAACAATGGCCTAAGTTAAAACCTTTCTTAACCAAAGGTAAAGCATTATATTTCTCTCATGGATTTTCTATTGTATACAAAAAACAAACAAAGATTATCCCGCCGAAAGATATTGATGTAATCCTGGTTGCGCCAAAAGGCAGCGGGACGTCTGTACGGCGTAACTTCCTCGCGGGTAGCGGGATCAACAGCAGTTTCGCTGTATTCCAGGACTATACCGGCCGCGCAAAAGAACGTACTCTGGCGTTAGGTATTGCTATTGGGTCCGGGTACTTGTTTGAGACAACATTTGAGCAGGAAGTGTATAGCGACCTCACAGGTGAACGCGGTGTATTAATGGGCGCGCTGGAAGGTATGTTTGAAGCACAGTACAATGTTTTACGTAAATACGGGCACACTCCGAGTGAAGCGTTTAATGAAACTGTGGAAGAATTAACACAAAGCTTGATCCGTCTTGTTGATGAAAACGGTATGGACTGGATGTATGCAAACTGTAGTACCACAGCGCAACGCGGCGCTTTGGACTGGCGTCATGCGTTTAGAAAAGCGTCACAGCCGGTATTTGACCGACTTTATAAAAGCGTAAAAACCGGGAAGGAAACCGCGATTGTGTTAAAAGCCAACAACGCGCCGGACTACCGGAAAAAATTGTCAAAAGAGTTGGAACAAATGCGGAATATGGAAATGTGGCAAGCCGGCTCTGTTGTGCGGTCCTTACGCCCGCAGAACTGGGCAAAAAGAAAAAAATGAAGGGTCTATGAGTAATATACAAGATAAGAACCGTGTCATCATATTTGACACAACCTTACGCGATGGAGAACAATCTCCGGGCGCGAGTTTAAATACAGAAGAAAAAATTGAGATCGCCTACCAGTTAGCGCGGTTAGGTGTCGACGTTATCGAAGCCGGGTTCCCGATTTCGAGCCCAGGCGAGTTCGAAGCAGTATCGTTAATCGCGAAAAAGGTGCGGGGACCACAAATTTGCGGGCTGGCGCGTACGATAAAAAAAGATATTGACGCGTGCTGGAACGCTGTGAAGTATTCCAAACGCCCGAGGATCCACACGTTTATCGCGACGTCCGAGATACACTTGACAACAAAACTGAAAAAGTCGCAGGATGAAGTGTTGGAGATGGCAAAATCAGCAGTAAAATACGCGCGGACATTGTCGCCCGACGTAGAATTTTCAGCGGAAGACGCTTCACGTACCGACATTGACTATTTGTGCCGTGTGGTGGAAGCCGTGATCGCAGCCGGCGCGAGAACTGTCAATATCCCGGATACTGTGGGGTACGCATTACCCTGGCAGTACGGTGAAACCATAAAAACGTTATTCAACCGTGTACCGAATATTGATAAAGCAATAATCAGTGTGCATTGCCATAACGATTTAGGTATGGCTGTAGCTAATAGTTTAGCTGCAGTTTCTAACGGCGCACGGCAGGTTGAATGCACGATCAACGGGCTAGGCGAACGCGCAGGTAACGCGTCATTGGAAGAAACTGTGATGGGTATATATGTCCGTAAAAACGCACTGAACGTCACTACGGGTATCAAAACTCCGGAACTATACCGCACATCAAAAATGGTCAGCAGTATGACTGGGATAGTTGTACAACCGAACAAAGCGATTGTCGGGGATAACGCATTTGCGCATGAAGCCGGGATTCATCAGGACGGGTTGATCAAGAACCGGTTAACCTACGAGATTATGGACATCAAAACCGTAGGTATTCCGGAAAGCCGGTTAGTACTGGGTAAACACTCGGGCCGCCACGCATTTGTTAAACGGTTAGCCGAGCTGGGGTGCACATTACCCGAAAAAAAAGTGGAAGACGTATTCGCGAAGTTCAAAATTTTAACGGACAAAAAAAAGTATGTATTCGACGAAGACATTCTGGCGTTAGTCGAAGAATCCGCGGGTAAAGTCCCCGAGTTTTTCGAACTGGCATACCACCACACATCGTCGGGTACTGACACTATCCCCACAGCAACTGTACGGTTGAAAAAAGAAGGGAAGTCGTACCAGGAAGCTGCTTGTGGCGATGGGCCGGTAGACGCAGCGTACCGCGCGATTGACAAAATCGCGGGGGTTCACTGCGAATTACTAGACTACTCGTTACGCGCATTATCGCAGGGGCAGGACGCGCTGGGCGAAGTAACCGTAAAAGTTGGATATAAGCACGATACGTATGTTGGCCGGGGACGGTCTACTGACATTATTGACGCCAGTGTCAAAGCATACGTTAACGCGTTGAACAAAATTATATCGACGAAAACTAAAGGGCAGGCCGTAAAACCTAAATTGCGGGCACAGTTATAACCGTCTTAAGGATTTATAGAAGGTAAAAATATGGGACAAACAATTACACAAAAAATATTGGCTGCGCATTTCGGGGTGAAACAAGCCAACCCCGGCGAGTTTATTGAAGCAAAAGTCGATCTCGCATTGGGTAATGATA
>Ga0265292_1002126_pt1 | contig 14676 bp, 17 predicted proteins | sample Munlanlewell296A_FD_189080 | JGI IMG/M metagenome (GOLD analysis project Ga0265292, IMG submission 189080) | Leachate microbial communities from a municipal landfill in Southern Ontario, Canada - Leachate well 296A | ecosystem: Engineered > Solid waste > Landfill > Unclassified | place: Canada...
GTTTCTGAACTCATCCCCCCGTCCCTCCCGACCAAGGTCAGGGGATAGGCTTAAAGTATTATCTGAACTGTTTCACAAATTCCAAAAAGGTTTTTGCGCTTTTGTCGAGGTTTTCGATTGAGCCACCGCCTTCCAGTACCTCGCACATCTCATAAGCTATATAACCCTGGTACCCGATCTCTTTCAGTGTATTTATAAAAGTCTTATAATCAAGGAACCCCTGACCCATTGGGACAGCTCTCATTTGTGACAAAAGCGGAATATAATTTGTCTGAAAATGTTCGTATTTAAATCTTGGGAGTTCCTCATAATCGGCTGTGGTTGTGTGTACTATATAGGGCTTCATAATGTAAATGGCCTTTTTTATTTCTTCTGAGGATAGTCCTTCAAGAGTAGGGGACCAGCAATCGAACGCAGCTTTTACATTTGGCAGGTTTACCTCATCGAGCAGCCATTTCATTGCGTCGTGGTGGATAGCAATATCATGATGGTTCTGTATTGCAAGTGTAATACCATATTTTGCAGCAATTTTACCTGCCAACTGGAGTCCTTCGACTACCATTGCATATTGTTTGTCGTATGGAAGGTCGGGTCGTTCATACCCAGTGTATATCCTTACCATATTGGTACCGAGATCGCGTGCCAGTCGTGCCAGTTCACCAACATAAATTGCCTGCATTTCGACATTAGGTATGCCGGCTTTATCGACTCCTGCAGTGAAATCGGTGTAACCTGCCAGGCAAACAAGTTCGAGACCCAGCTCTTTGAGTCTTGCACGAAGTTTCTGCCGGGCGGTATCATCATAATCGATCAGGGAAACATGAGGTCGTTTTGCTGCGAGCATAACACCGTCAAAACCAAGCTCTTTGGCTTTAACAAGAAATTCGTCAACAGAGAGTGTTGCCTGTCCGCGCCATATTCCCATATAGCTTACAGAGTGCAGGCAGGTCTTAACCTGAAAATCGGAAGGATTACCTGTGGGAAGTTTTTGTCCGTTAACGACAACAGTCAAAATAGTAAAGACTGTCAGGATGATGATTGCTCTTTTCATGAATAGTAATGTTACATAGTTAAAACTATAAATATATGCCAAAGCAGGAAGAAGTGCAAATTTTCCGAAGTCATGCCCCGGGAGATCTTCCTAAGATGATTTTCGTTATGGGAGGGAAACCCCTCTGCAGCTGTGCGGCATCTCCCCTGAAAGGGCTTCTGTTTCGGGGAGGGAAACCCCTCTGCCGCTGCATGGCATCTCCCCCGGGGGGGGAGATGTCCCGCCTAGGCGGGACAGAGGGGTGTAAGTCTCAGGTACAAAATTTTGGAAAAGGTGGGGGGTAGGTTTTTAAAACTTATAAATTTCACATTCCAACTTGTAATAATTTTGTATCTTGTACATAATAAACAAATATTCCTAACAATATCTGACGATGAAAATCATCACTCTTCTGCTTTCAGTTAAAAATTATATACGGATGAAAATAAATAAGATAATACTTTTATCCATATTGTTATTCATTTTTGTGGGAAGCAATGATACTGATGCTCAAAATCTAAGGGCAGATGGTTACAAAGGAATATGGTTTACTCTGGGACAATTTTCAGAATATGGCGATAAGTATTCCGGTGGATTAGGGACATATACCGATGATCATATTCCAATAGCTATATATTCTCCGGAAGTAAGAAAGACATTTTTTGTCTATGGCGGCACAACCAAAGCAGAAGAAAGGCACCTTCTTATAATGATTTCGTACTATGATCATAAAACGCATAAAGTGCTGAAACCAGTCATTGTTTATGATAAAATGGGGGTTGATGATCCACACGAATGGACAATAATACACTGGAAAAACAATATAATTCTTATGTCAGGCGTCCCTTAAATGCACACAAGGATTTTTATTCATTCTGGGCCGATGGTGATGCTGATAAATTATCGGAATCCCATTTATATTTTTCTAATAAGAAAGGGAATGAGGTTTGGGAGCTTCCATACGAAATGAAAGAGAAATTTGGAAAACCGATTAAGATAAAATAGGAATATTCTTAAATATTATGAAAATAAAGCTTTTAGTTCTGTTTTTGCTTTTTGAGGCAACAATGATTACCTCCGCTCAGTTACCGCAGGATGTGTACAGAAAACCTCTTAAAGAGGTGCTCACAGATATCGAAAAGAGGTATAAAATAAAGCTTGAGTATAGTGATAATATTATAAAGGGAGTGGATGTTATGTACCCCACATGGCGCTACAGGATTGATACAGAAACGACGCTGACCAATATCCTGATGCCTCTCGATATGGTCTTTCAGGAAAAAAGCGATAATGTTTACCAGATTACAAAATTCGAATATTATCGTAAAACATTCGAAGAAGGGAAGAGGCACCTCGATCAGCTCCTTGCAAGCTATCCTACTGTTAAAGAATGGGACCAACGAAAAGCTGAACTTCGTAGTTGTTTCCTTCAACAGTTGAGGCTTTCACCACTTCCGAAAAAGACTCCTCTTAATCCGATTTATACTCAAAAACGGGTGATGGATGGCTATACTATTGAGAATGTTGCTATTGAGACATTACCCGGAGTTTATCTTTGTGGTTCTCTTTACCGTCCTTCGAAAGGAAAAGTCCCTTTTGCGGCAGTACTCAACCCCCACGGTCATTTCCCAAGTGCAGACCTGAATGAATATGGTCGTTACCGTCCAGACCAGCAATATCGTTGTGCAACATTGGCAAGGATGGGAGCAGTTGTTTTCAGCTATGAAATGTTTGCCTGGGGTGAATCGCTGCTTCAGGTTGAAAAAGAGGTACATAAAACCGGATTGGCTATTACAATGCAAACATTGAATAGTATCAGGGTACTCGATTTCCTTACTTCACTGCCTTATGTCGATCCAAAAAGGATTGGTGTTACTGCTGCTTCCGGAGGTGGTACTCAATCTTTTCTTATAACAGCTCTCGATGACAGGATAGCGGTAAGCGTTCCTGTGGTCATGGTCTCCTCATCTTTCTTTGGCGGATGTCCATGCGAAAGCGGTTTGCCAATTCATTCATGTACCAATCTTGGAACTAATAATGCCGAGATTGCAGCTATGGCTTCACCTCGCCCGATGTTGGTTGTTTCCGAAACAAGCGACTGGACACAGACTGTACCGACCATTGAATTTCCTTACCTGAAAAAAGTATATAGCCTGTATGGAAAACCTGAAAACATTGAGAATGTGCATATTGAAAACGAAGAACATAATTATGGTATTACAAAACGTCTTGCCATGTACGATTTTATGGCACGTCATCTGGGGCTGAATATAAATGCTGTTAAAGACAAAAATGGTAAGATTGACGAATCGAAATGCACCATTGAGAAATATGATGCAATGCTGGTATTCGGAAAAGAGGAGAGCCTTCCTGCAAATGCAGTTAAAGGTCCGGATGCTATCTGGAAGGTGCTGAGGTCGTTGCAGTAACTATTTAACCCACTTCGCTTTCCATGCAGGATATTTATCAAAAACCTCTTGTGGTGCAGTTGTGTACCAGCTATATCCATTTCTTCTTTCATACCCAATTTCTTCAAGTGAACTTTTCTTTATACCATCGCGGTCGCAAACGTAGGGCAATTCAGTTTCCAGATCATAAAACCTTGCCCACATGTCTCCGGCTTTCGGATCCGAAATTATTCTTCTGTCTTTCAATCCATCTTTGTTTGTAAAACTATCCCACCGGGTGTTTTTAATTCTGTGCGAATCGAGCCATTCAATTGCTCCGTGAACCGATTTAATTATTGCAGGAGAAGGGTCAGGAATTTCCATCAGCATATTTATAATTCCTACCGATTCAGCACCGCTGAATGAAGGCAATTCATAGGAACGGGCTTTGGCAGGCAGGAAGGTATTTTCATCATGTTGTGCACACCACACTGTCGGCTTACCCTTAACTATTATCTGAGTTTTAAGAATGCATTCAATTCCCTTATCGTATGCAATTTTTGATTTTGCAACTATATCGTCGGTTGCAACAAATGAATAAAGAGGTTTCTTCCCCGAAATATCGCGGAGTATCTCCAGAATATTTACAATGGCATTATCATTGAAAGTAATATGGGTATAATATCCTATTCTAAGAGGATAAAACATAGGCCAACCGCCACTATTATACTGAGCTTCAAGGATGAAATTCAGACCTTTAATAAATGCTAACCTGTACGTTTCGGTTTTTGTTTTGTTATACATCCGGGCCAGGAACTTCATTTCAGTAGTAGTTGCATCATTATCCAGTATGGCATCAAGGGTGTCTTTTTTTCTCAGCAGATTAGTTTTTTCTGCGTCTGTTAACGGCTTATGCATGGGAAGGTTTTTTGGCCAGCCTCCTGAGCTCCTCTGGTAAAGAAGAACATTTTCTGCCACTGCTTTAGATTCTTCCGAACCGTACCATGAATCTGGCATCTGTGTGGCTACATATTTCCACGAACGCTGACTGATAGAAGTTTGTGCATTGACAATGTGTACCCCAAATGAAAGCACAAGAATGGCTAAAATAGTTTTAAAAATTTCTTCATAGGATTTTGTTAAAGTTAAAGTATCTTTTTTGAGTCTGGATAATCATTCTTTACCGGATAAACTTCGGAGCAGGTGTGTCTGATGAAGGAACTGGTAATCCATCGATGGTCTTTGGCTCCATTATTTCGACACGCGTTCCATCTCCGTCATAATAATTAATCTGTCGTTTCCGGTTAATACCTGTTTTCATTTCCGTGGGAATTCTGCAACCTACAGGAAGTTTGCGGTTTTGTAATAATTTACCGGAGGCTGCTACGTCATCGACTACAAGACAAATATGATTCATGGTACCCTTACGATCTGTTGATGGCATGATCAATATTTTTTACAAAAAATGCAGCATGAGCCACACCTGTAATTTTTGGGCGTTTCACATTCCTGGTCATCTGTGAGTGAAGTGGTAATAGCCCTGCAATCAGGAACAGAATAGTTATTAAAAAACACCTTTTCAAATGATGATTATTTTTCCGAATAATTGAAATCTTCATATTCTTATTTCCTCCGGTTCGAAATATATAAAAATTTGTCCGGGTATCGATATTTCCTATTAATTTTCAGCTTAAAGGAGATCATGGATTTTACATGGTAGAAATATCTGTTTAAAAATGCTACGTTGAAAGTATAGGAGCTATTATTTTGAAAGCAATGAAATAATTCCTACATTTACCTCAGTTGTTTTTCGATTTGAAATTATTAGAAATTAAGTACTTAGAATTCAGGAACTCCAAACTCTATACTTATAAATTAAATTCTTATCAAAATGAAAAAAAGAAGTTTTATTACGATTGTTCTGTTAATGGCTGTTACAGGCCTTATCTTTTCCACCTTTTATTCATGTAAGCCGACAAAGAAAAACATAGGATTGCAGTTGTACTCTCTACGCGATTCTATCACAAAAGATGTACCCGGAACTATAGCTAAGGTGAGTAAAATGGGTTATAAATTTGTTGAGCCGGCAGGTTATCGTGACGGAAAGTTTTACGGTATGGAACCTGCTGCTTTTAAAGCTCTTTGTGAAGCTAATAAACTGACTGTCCTTAGCTCACATACTGGCAGGAATGCGCCTGATTCAACCAATCTTGCTGAAACCATGGCATGGTGGGATGCTTGTATTGATGCTCATGTTGCTGTCGGAGCAAAATATATTGTTCAGCCATCAATGGGTCGTACAGCTTATGAAAGTCTTGCAGGTCTGAAAGCATATTGCGATTATTTCAATGCAGTGGGTGAAAAATGTAATGCAAAAGGTATCCGTTTTGGTTATCATAATCATAATAAGGAATTTTCTACTAAGCTTGACAGTACCATCATTATGTATGAATATATGCTCGAGAATACTGACCCGGCCAAAGTCATGTTCGAGATTGATCTTTACTGGGCTGTTGTCGGAGGAGCAAATCCTGTCGATTATTTCAATAAATATCCCGGACGTTTTGAACTATGGCACATAAAAGATAAAGAGGAGATTGGCGCAAGCGGAATGATGGATTTTGCTGCCATCTGGGCAGGTGTTGCTAAATCAGGAATGCAGTATGGTATCGTTGAAGTTGAAAGATATAATTTCGACAACTTTACAAGCTGCAAGATGAGCATTGATTTCCTCAATGCTGCACCTTATGTAGTTATGCCTAAATAAGAATTACTGATTATAAATTGGGTTTATTCTGATTCGGGGAAGATCGCAGAAATATTTTTTTATGATCTTCCCTGTTTTTTGCTTATATTTATTTCTTACCAATCAATCAAAAAAGATGAAGACCAGGATTACTTTTTTCATTTTTATGACATTGTCATTTGCAGGATGTCAAAGTAATTATTATACAGCCGGAGATTACCAGTCAGTTCTGAAAATCGACTCACATATCCACATTAACAGTGATGATGGAGCTTTTGAAGATCAGGCACAAAACTGGATAATTTTATATTGATAACACTTAATGTTGATCATTCAGATTCGGCCAACATAAGAAGCCAGTTTGACTATGCTGTTAAATCAGCAGAGAAACATCCCGGAAGGATTTTTTACGGGGCTACATTCTTATTTGACACAGTCGGCTATGGTACTGACGAGTGGAGCAATAAGAAAATATCGCAGCTCGGAAAAGATTTATCCGGGGGTGCAATTGCTGTGAAAATCTGGAAGAATGTAGGTATGACTGTCCGCAACAGAAAGGGAGAATTTATTATGGCTGATGACCCTGGTTTAGAGCCGGTTATTAATTTTATTAAGAGCAAAAATCTTCCAATTGCAGGACATCTTGGTGAGCCCGGAAACTGCTGGCTTCCGCTTGCGGAGATGACTGTAAGGAGCGACATCAGTTATTTTGCACGCAATCCGCAGTATCATATGTTTCTTCACCCTGAATACCCGTCATATGAAGATCAGATAAAAGCACGCGATAACCTTCTGGCAAAACATCCCGATCTTACATTCATCGGATGCCACCTTGGAAGCATGGAATGGAATGTCGACTCTCTTGCAAAGAGGCTTGACTGGTTCCCCAATATGGCAGTCGATATGACTGCAAGAATATGTCACCTTCAGTACCAGTCATTACAGGACCGGAAGCGAGTTCGTGATTTTTGTATCAAATACCAGGACAGATTGTTGTATGGAACAGATCTTGAAGCAGGGGACACCAACAATCCAGATGGATTAAAAAAGCGGATACACAATACCTGGATTGACGATTGGAAATATTTAGCAACGGATGCAGATATGACATCGGAAGATTTTGATGGGAAATTCCAGGGTTTGCAACTCCCGAAAAAGATAGTGAACAAAATATTCAGTGAAAATGCAATCAGATGGTATAAACTGAATGTACAGTAAATGAGTTCTTTTTAAAGAAAATTCTTATCCAGAAATTTCTGGAATTTGTCCTTATACTGATCACTAACAGGAATATATGCTTTATCAAAGACTATCCTGCTGCGTTCAATGGTATTGATTTTTTCAAGATTGACAATGAATGAACGGTGGACACGCATAAATTTATTACCGGGGAGTTTCGATTCCAGCAGTTTCAGGGAGGTCAGAGAGAGAACAGGCCGGGGCGCATTATGAGTATATACCTTAACATAATCCTTCAGCCCTTCGATATAAAGAATATCGTTGAAATTTATCCTTTTAATCTTATAATCTGATTTGAGAAAAAGAAACTCACTGTTGGCATCTACCTTGTTAAGAGCTTTCTGTTCAAGTCTGAGTAACCTCTGAACTTTATGTACAGCCGTTAAAAACTCTTCATAGCTGAAAGGTTTTAATAAATAATCAACAATCTCAAGTTTGTAACCCTCCAGGGCGTATTTTTCAAAAGCTGTGGTGAATATTACTTTGGGGCCTTTTTCCATAAGCCTTGTAAATTCAATTCCGGAGAGATCGGGCATTTGAATATCGACGAAAATAAGGTCCACGCTGGTATCTGTCAGAGAATCGGCTGCATCAAGAGGATTATCGAACTTCCCCAGAAGCTTTAATCCGGGAGTCTTTTCGATATAACCTGTAACAAGCTGAAGGGCCAGGGGTTCGTCGTCGATAGCAATCGTTGTAATCATTAAGCAAAATTAATATAAAAAAGTACCTCAAATGCCGTATCTGATTTATTGATCTTTAAATCATGCTTGCCGGGGAATAGCAGACTCAGCCTTTTACTGACATTTTCCAGCCCGATACCTGAATGAATGTTTTCAGCTTCTTTTCTTGTCTTAAAGAGGCTGTTAGCACACCTGAATGTTATTGAATCTTTTATTGCCAGCATACTAATATCGATAAATGACTTTTCCCGGTAACTTATCCCATGCTTGAAAGCATTTTCGATAAAAGGAATAAAGAGCAGGGGCGGGATATTTATATCTTCATATTCTCCCGGGAAGGATACTTTAAGACTGATCTTATCGCTCATCCTGAGCTTCATCAGATCGATATAATTATTCATGAAATCGATCTCATTGCTCAGGCGTGTATTCCCCTGTTCCGACTCATATAACAGATATCTCATTAGTTTTGAAAGCTTTAACACTGCTTTCTGTGAATCCTCAGCATTTGTGCTAATTAGGGAATAAATGTTATTCAGTGTGTTAAAGAAAAAATGAGGGCTGATCTGGTTTTTCAGGAATGCCAGTTCGGAATTAAGCTTCTCCTTTTCAAGCTCTTTCTGCCACTTTTCAATCTGGGAATGACGTTCAAGAACTCTTAGTCCCACTGAGAAAAAAATAAGGAACAAAGAATTAAACCCAAAATTAAAGAGATGCATCTGACGGAAAGGCGGGCGTCCAAATATTCTTCCGGGGCCTGGTGGTCCCGGCATTTTTATTTCGTCCTGCGGTATTCTGATATCTTCAGTATTATCGTGGCCTGGTACATATTTAAAAACCAGTTCATTTGACCTGTCAGTGACAAGATAGAAAAAGGCTAATAAGATAATGACGGATATTAAGTACCTGTGTCTTCTGCTTTCGAAAAAGAACCTGGGCACCAAAACAAGGTAGTTGATGTAAAATATTATACCGCTGATTATGGTGTTGATATAATAGAGCCAGACAAAATCCTTACCAACCTGCCATCTTTTGATAAAATACAGGGGCAAACTCAGAAGAATAACCCAGGCAAGAAAATGCAGGAATATCCGGATTTTACTGCCCGTGAAAAAGTTTTTCATAGATTTAAAAGTATAACAAAATACTATTACTTCATTGAAAAATCATCAAATTTCCTTTGTCCGGTCTTTGTTATTCATACCTGAGGGCATCGATTGGATTAAGATTTGCGGCTTTACGGGCCGGATACCATCCGAAGAAAACCCCAATGGCAAAGCAGACTATAAAGGCAAGGATCACCGACTGGGTTTTTACAACTGCCTGAATATTTAAAAGTGATCCGGCCAACTGGCCTATGAGATAACCAAAAATTATACCCAGTGCACCTCCCAATATGCTCAGCAACATCGATTCAACAAGGAATTGTTTGAGTATATCCCTGCCACGACCTCCTATCGACATGCGTAATCCTATCTCCCGTGTACGTTCTGTAACCGACACGAACATTATATTCATGATCCCGATACCCCCCACCAGCAATGAAATTCCTGCAATGGCACCAAGGAGATATGTCAGGATATCGGTTATTGATGAAACAGTTTCTATAAGCTCTGATTGTGACATAACCCTGAAGTCATTTTCTGCAGATTCATTAAGCTTGTGTGTTCTGCGGAGGATCTCCTCAACTTCTGCAATTGCAATGGCGCTCTTCTCTTCACTTACTGCTGAGACATAAATGCCGCTAATATAATCGATTGCAGCCAGACGTCGCTGAACAGTTGTGTATGGTGCAAGTATCAGGTCGTCCTGATCCTGTCCCATTCCACTTTCTCCCTTGTCTTCAAGAACACCGATGATCTGAAAAGGAAGCTTTTTAATACGAATGGTAAGGCCTACGGGATCAGCGCCGGCACCAAAAAGGTTTTCGACAACTGTCTGTCCAAGGATACATACTTTCGATATGCTTTTTATTTCAGCGGAGTTGAAAACCCTTCCGCTTTTAATCTCCAGCTTTCTGATAGTGAGATATTCCTCGCTGACACCATAAACTGTTGTCTGAGTGTTCTGATTACTGTATATGACCTGTCCGCCTGCCCGCACTTCAGGAGAAACTGCAGCAATAGCTATAGCTTCATTACGAAGTGCAACAACATCACTGTACTTCAGTACCATTGAACTTGAAGCGCCAATGCTTACTCCCCCTCGCTGCTGGAAATTGGGCATGATCATTACCATATTGGTTCCCATCGAGGACATTTCTTCCCTGATATTTTGTTTTGACCCTTCTCCGATTGCAAGCATGGCAATCACTGATCCTACACCTATAATTATACCGAGCATTGTAAGAAAAGCTCTCAGCTTGTTTCTTATCAAAGCTCTTATTGCGATCCTAAATAAATTTGAATAGTTCATTCCCCTGAGATTTAATTTATTCGTCAAATTCTTCAATATTTTCCACAGGCAACGATTTCAGAACTTCCCTGGCGTATAATCGCTCGCTTACAATACTTTCGCGCTGAATCTTCCCATCGCGAAAAATTACATTACGGGTTGCAAACCGGGAAATATCAGATTCGTGAGTTACATATACTATGGTTCTGCCCTTTTCATTCAGACCCTGGAATAATTCCATTATTTCAAAAGATGTCCGCGTATCCAGGTTACCCGTCGGTTCATCAGCAAGGATCAGTACCGGATCGTTCACAAGCGAACGGGCGATAGCGACTCTTTGCTGCTGGCCACCAGATAACTGGTTGGACATGTGATGCATACGATCAGTGAGACCCACTGCTTCGAGGGCCCTGAGAGCTGATTCTTTACGCTCCCTGGCCTTAATTTTTGAATTATAAAACAGAGGCAATTCCACATTCTCAAGAGCTGTTGTCCTGGGTAACAGGTTGTATGACTGAAAAACAAATCCAAGCTTTTTGTTACGGAGTCTTGCCAATGCATCCTTGTTCATAGAATTGATGTCAATTCCATCCAGCATATAATCCCCGGAAGTAGGCTTATCCAGGCATCCGAGGATATTCAGCATGGTTGATTTTCCAGATCCGCTCACTCCCATGATGGCAACGAATTCTCCCTCATGTATTTTCAGGTCAATCCCACGCAGCGCATGCACTGTGACCTCACCGACATGATAGTCCTTTCTGAGGCTGTTGATTTCAATGATTGTATTATTCATGACCCTGATTATTAGATATGTTTCTGTTAGTTATTCTTAAAATGGTAATGGTCTCTGGGGAACAATACTTTGCCCGGTAGTAGCAACTTTTTCTGTTCCTTTTTTGTTCATTGAAATTATTACCTCATCTCCCTCCTTCAACCCTGAGATTATCTCAACACTCGACCCATTATCGATGCCTATCTTAACCTTGTTAGGGCGAATTCCCATCTTTTCATCTTTTACCCATACTGTTTTGGTTTTCGGATCGCTGCTCATCGCCTCTAAACCCATACCGGCCGGAGGCATTCCCTGCATCATCTGACCTGTTGTGGTACCCGAAGGTGAGCCCCTCTGTGTTGATGGTGCTCCCGCTGGCATATTCTGTGCAGCTCCACTGGCTTGCCTCACTGCAAACATCTTCTTTAAGTACTCCATGTCAGGTGTAAAACGAACTGCTTTCCCTGAAAGGGTGAGAGTATTTTCTTTTTCTTCAACGTAAATAGTAGCGCTGGCAGTCATACCCGGCATAAGCTTCTTATCAGGATTGGGTGCAGTTAATATTACAACATAAGTAACAACATTATTGGTAGTTACTGGTTGCAACCGTACCTCCGAAACATCGCCTTCAAATTTCAGATCGGGATAGGCATCAACGGTAAATTCAACCCTCTGACCCTGATTAACCTTACCAATATCGGCTTCATCCACACTGGTCTGAACCTCCATTTGAGTCAGATCATTGACTATTGTGAACAGCTTTGGCGTATTAAACATGGCTGCAACAGTCTGGCCCTCCTCAACGGCACGGTTAAGTACTACTCCGTCAATTGGTGAAGTAATGGTGGCATAATCCAGATTGACTTTACTTCGTGCAAGAGCCGACTTGGCATTACTGAGAGAAGCTTTTGAATTCTCGTAATTGAATACCGCCTGGTCATAATCTGCCTGGGCAATCAGCTTCTTCTCATAAAGCGCCTTTAACCGGTTGTAGGTTGCCTTCTGAAAGTTCAATTGTGCCTGTGCCTGATCGACCGAAGCCTGGCTCTGCTCAAGTTGAGCCTTTAGCGAAGTCTCATCGAGTTTGGCAAGCAACTGTCCCTGCTTAACGTTTTCATTAAAATCAACATAAACACTCTGAATGATCCCCGATACCTGGGTTCCAACATCAATAGTTATAATAGCCTCTATTGTGCCGGTGGCAGTAACCGTATTGGTAATGTTACCCCTTTCAACTTTTACAGTATCGAATGTAACTGCAGCTTCCTTTTTTGTAAATGGCTTTAAAACCACTATGGCTGTAACCGCTACAACAACGACTGCAATAATTATTAATGTTTTCTTTTTCATGATCTTACATTTTTTTCTTTGTTTTTCTTTATAGCGACAAAGGAATTCCCATATAAAAATCCAGAATCTTATAACTGAATATCAAGTTGTATTTTGATTGTAAAAGCTGACTCTCCGCAATTATCAGGTTCGTCTTGGAGACAATATAATCGACCGAGTTGATAATCCCCTGCCTGAACTTTTCATCAGAGAGAGCTGATGATTCCTGCGTAGCACGGTATTTTTCAATACTGGCTTCATATTCGATCTGTGCTGAAGTGATATCCTGACAAGCCTGCTCTATGCTTTTTCTTAACTGGTTTTTAGTATTTGTTTCGCTTAATTCAGCGTCCTGATAGCCAATTTTAGCAACAGCGACATTTGTTTTAACCTGCTTTTTCTGATAAATGGGAATTGAAAATGAAAAACCCGCAGATGGCTTTATGCCATTATTTAACTGATCGAAATACGGATCGGTGGTCTGGCTGGAAAAACCTGAACTTATGCCTGCGCTTGCTGACAATGCAGGAAAGTACGCAGCCTTTGCAATTTTTTCATCTATTGCTGCAATCTCCTTGTTTACAGCCGCACTTTTTACCTGGGGTTTGATTGCCAGAGCAGTCTCATACACGGTTTTTACATCCGTGACACGATTTTCATTTAAAGATTCTCCGAGATCAGGTTGTACTATATTAAAATCCGAAGTCACGGGGAGCTCCATCAACTGCATCAGGTTGACTTTTGCAATAGCCAGCTGACTTTCGGAATTGGCTAGGGTAAGCTTTTCACTCGCCATCTGTGATTTAACCTGTGAATAATCGGACTGAGAAATAACCTGGAGAGCAAGTCTCTCTTTGGCCAGATTAAGCTGTCCAGCAGTCGATTCAATCTGTTTCCTGCTGTTCTTTACCTGTTCTTCAGCATATAAAACCTGAAGGAATGCATTAAGAATGTTCAGGCTGATTGATTCTTTGGTTGTTTCCAGAGAGTATGTTCCACCTTCAATATCCAGTTCTGCCTGCTTAATAAGGTTGATTATTCTGGAAGCATTGAAAATTGTGACTCCCGAGTTTACAGAATAATTAGAGCCGTTGGTACCTGTTAATCCAGTTTCTCCTGTCATGGTACTCTTACTCCAGTTAAAATTCTGACTTACTGATGCATTTACCGATGGCAACCGTTGTGCTTTTGCCTGTTCGGCATAAAGTCCGAATCTCTGGTTTGAGAGTTCGCTTTTCCTTATCTGAATATTCTGATTAAATGCATAATCGATACACTCTTCCAGAGTCCAGGTACTATCCTGTTGTGCGATAATATCCTCACTTATCACAATCAGGCTTAGGCTAAGTATCAACATCAATGTTTTCATAAATCTTTATCAACTTTGGGATAAATGTATTGCACGACTTAAGCCAATAAAAATTTAATAGAAGAACCAGGGAATTTTGCCGATAGAAAGCGGTTTTTCCGATATGAATCAGGAAGAGGAAGAAAGGATTTTATGAATTTAAACTAGAATTTGAAAAAATATAGAAAAACATTCATAAGAGAAAACAACTGATTATTAAATGAATAATGAATTGAAATTTAATAACTTACTTTTTCCCCTCTTGTTGCAAATGTGGACGTATAGACCACATTTGGCCGGTTAGATCGCAATTAACTCCGGCTAAGGATGGTCAATATACTCTGGCCAAAGATGGTCAAGGCCACTGATTTATCCAATAGCGGGTTTGTGCAGTTTGTGTTGGCGGCGTTGGCCGCTGGCGTGGTTTTTGCCAATCCGGGTAGATGGACAGGGGGTGTCTCGTCATATGTAATTTGTCTAGGTAACACTGCAAGAACCATGACAGCTTGAGCGTTGGCCGGCAGGCCTTTTGGCACTATCTTGGTAGCAGGATTTATCAAGGTACTGAAAATTTGATTACTTTTTATTACTTAATCGAGGAACGATACATTAAGGCTAACGGCAGTCTGTCTAATAACCTTTTTTAGTCCATAAATTTTCATTTGATTTAAGCCGTTACCAGCGAATACGGAAATTTTCTCTCCCAAACTGATAGCCGGAAAAAAGTTATCTTAAAAAGGTTGTT
>Ga0265292_1002127_pt1 | contig 14669 bp, 4 predicted proteins | sample Munlanlewell296A_FD_189080 | JGI IMG/M metagenome (GOLD analysis project Ga0265292, IMG submission 189080) | Leachate microbial communities from a municipal landfill in Southern Ontario, Canada - Leachate well 296A | ecosystem: Engineered > Solid waste > Landfill > Unclassified | place: Canada...
CGGAACAGGCCTCGCAGCGGCCGCCGACCACGTTGAAAGAAAAGCGGCCGGCTTTGTAGCCTTTGATTTTTGCCTCGGGCAGAGCGGCGAACAGATCGCGAATCGGGGTGAACAGGCCGGTGTAGGTTGCCGGATTGGAGCGCGGGGTGCGGCCGATTGGCGACTGGTCAATGTTGATTACCTTATCAATATATTCCAGCCCCTCCAGCCGCGCGTGCTTGCCCACCGCGGTTTTGGCGCGGTAAAATATTTGGTTCAAAGCGTTCGCCAAAATATCGGTCATCAGCGTTGATTTGCCCGAACCGGAGACGCCGGTGATGGCGATAAATTTACCGAGCGGAAATTCCACGTCAATATTTTTTAAATTATGCTCCGCGGCGCCGATCACTTTGAGCGTTTTGCCGCTGCCCGCGCGATAGCGGGCGGGCAGCGGAATTTCTTTGCGGCCGGCAAGGTAGTCGCCGGTCATGGTTTTGGCTTTTTTGATTTGCGCCGGCGTACCGGTCGCGACAATCAGGCCGCCATGCTCGCCCGCGCCCGGACCGATATCAATAATCCAATCAGCCGCCATCATAGTCGCCTGGTCATGTTCAATCACGATTACGGTATTGCCAAGGTCGCGCAAGGCTTTCAGCGTGGCGATCAGCTTATCGTTGTCGCGCTGATGCAGGCCGATGGACGGCTCATCCAGAATATACAGCACGCCGACCAGCGCCGAGCCGATCTGCGTGGCCAGCCGGATGCGCTGAGCCTCGCCGCCGGACAAGGAATTGGTGGAGCGATCCAGCGTCAGATAGTCCAGCCCCACATTAGAGAGAAACTCCAACCTGGTGCGTATTTCCTTCAGAATCTGCCGAGCGATTTTCTTTTCCCGCTCGGTCAGAGTTTTGCCGGTCTCCAGCATTTGAAAGAATTTTTTTGAGTCGTCAATCGGCTTGGTGGTAACCGCCTGAATGGAAAGATCGGCGATGGTTACCGCCAGCATCTCCGGTTTTAACCTTTTACCTTCGCAGGTCGGGCAGATCAGCACCCGCATATACTGTTCTATTTCGCGCCGCACGAAGTCGGACTCGGTTTGCTGAAAGCGCCGTTCCAGATTGGGAATCACGCCCTCAAATTCCGTGGTCAGCTCGCCCTGGAAGCGGCTGCTTTCATATTCCACGTTATAACTATGGTTCCCGGTGCCGTAGAGCACGATGTCCAGTTGTTTTTTATTAAGATTTTTGATCGGCATGTTCAGGTCAAAACCATTTTTAACCGCGACCGTGCCCAGGATGCGCGAGAGCCAGTTCTGGCCGACCGCGGTGTTGTGCACCCAGGGCTTGATCGCGCCTTGGGCGATGGTGAGATTCTGATTAAGAATCAACTTGGAATCAATTTCCAATTTGGTGCCGAGGCCGGAGCAATCCGGGCAGGCGCCGTGCGGCGAGTTGAAAGAAAAGTTCCGGGGCTCCAGTTCCGGCAGGCTGATGCCGCAGTCCGAACAGGCGAGTAGTTTGGAATAGGTGTATTTTCCACCCACCCACCCACCCGCCAAGCTATCGCTGGCGATGCGGGCGGGCAACGCCCGCGCATGCATGGCGAGTAGGTCTGTTTTTTCGGTCGTTTTGCCGGCCGATTTGTTTTTTTCCACTTGAGTCTCGGTGACCACAGTCACCAGGCCATCGCCAAGCTCCAGCGCTTTTTCCACCGCTTCCGAAAGACGAGTCTGGTCGTCTTTGGTTTTTCCGACCGGTAGGCGATCAATCACGATTTCCACCGTGTGTTTTTTCTGTTTATCCACCGCCAAGTCTTCCGCCTCTTCCAAGGAATAGAGTTTGTCATCAAACATCACGCGGCGATATCCGGCCTTGGCGATGCCGGCCAGCAAATTTTTATGCTCGCCTTTTTTATCGCGCACCATCGGCGCCAGAATAAACAGATCCTCGCCCTGATAGTGCTTGTTGATCCGGTCAACGATTTCGTCCACGGTGTAGGGCTTGACCTTCTTGCCGCACTGCGGACAATGGGGGATGCCGATGCGCGCATAGAGCAGGCGCAAATAGTCGTAGATTTCGGTCACGGTGCCGACGGTGGAACGCGGATTGTGCGAGGCGGTTTTTTGGTCAATGGAAATCGCCGGACTTAAGCCCTCAATCAAATCCACGTCCGGTTTGTCCATCAGGCCGATAAATTGTCGGGCGTAGGCGGAGAGCGATTCCACATAGCGGCGCTGGCCTTCGGCGTAAATGGTGTCAAAGGCCAAACTGGACTTGCCGGAACCGGAGAGGCCGGTAATGACCACGAACTTATCGCGCGGGATTTTTACGTCAATGTTTTTCAGGTTGTGGACGCGCGCGCCCTTGATGTTGATGAAGTTTTGCATATACTTATCGCGAATCGGATAGCGAATTTAACTCGAATTTAATCACGAATTTAATGCGATTTTAAGACGAATTGAGCGAACCTAGAACTAGAATTCGTACAATTCGATTGTAATTCGAGATGAATTCGCGATGAAGATGAATAAACGCAAGTATTATATATAAAAAAACCACCTAGGTCAAGGCCTGAAGCGGTGCAAAATTTAACCTTGCCGAGGAGTGCTAATCTTGGTAAACTAAAGAGGTAAAAATAATATTATTTATGATAAATATTTTGATTATTTTTTTGCTAATATTATTGATTATCGGCATAAGCGCGATAATTTTTATTATTGCGCGCAAACGGCCGGAAGAGAACGGTGAAAAACTTGGTGCTTTGATGGAGCGGCTCGCGGGACTCGGGGATCAGAATAAGGAATTGCGGCAGATGCTTGATTCAAAGTTAGCCGAAACGCACCGGGCAAATCAGGAACAGTTCGGCCAGACGGCTAAAATCGTGCAGGGCATCACCGGCCAGTCGGCCAAGCTGATTGCCGAGGTCACGGAGAAACTGACCAAACTGGATGAAACCAACAAGCAAGTGTTAAATTTTTCCGAACAGCTGCAGAATCTGCAGGATATTTTGAAAAATCCGAAACAGCGCGGCGTGTTGGGGGAGTATTTTTTGGAGGAAACTCTAAAAAATGTTTTGCCGCCGAATTCATATCAGATGCAGTATGCTTTTAAAGATGGCACGATTGTGGACGCGGTGGTTTTTGTCAAAGACAAGATTATTCCGGTTGATTCCAAATTTTCCTTGGAAACCTATGAGCGGATTTTGACCGCGCGCGACGCGGAGACGCGCGAGAAGCTGGAAAAGCAGTTCAAGCAGGACCTGAAAAATCGGATTGATGAAACTTCCAAATATGTAAAGCCGACGGAGAAAACGATGGACTTTGCTTTTATGTTCATTCCATCCGAGGCGATTTATTATGATCTGCTGGTCAACAAGGTCGGGGCGGTACAGGTGAACACCCGCGATTTGATTGAATACGCCTTCAAAGACAAGCACGTGATTATCGTCTCCCCAACCTCCTTTTTGGCTTATTTGCAGACGGTTTTGCAGGGCCTGCGGGCGATGCAAATTGAGGAAAGCGCCAAAGAAATAATGATTAACGTGGAAAAGCTCGGCAAACACATCTTAAGTTACGATGATTTTATGAAAAAACTCGGCATGTCCCTGGGCACGACCGTCAGCCATTTTAATAACGCCTCAAAAGAATTTAAGAAGATTGATAAGGATGTGATCCGCATTGCCGGCGGTGAGTCAAAGATTGAAGCGTTCGTTTTGGACAAACCCAAGAGCGAGGATTAACAAAATGGAAAACACCGTTCCCCAAACAAAAATAAAAGAGGCAATCATCAAGACGGTTGCTTTTTTTGATTTGTTTGATTATCCATTGACCGTGGATGAAATTTGGAAATATTTGTGGTTGCCTGACAGTTCGCCCATGGACCCGATTAAACTTAAAACGATTTTAGCGTTACCGGAAATCCAGACGGCTATCAGCAGCAGAAATAATTTTTATTTTTTAGCCGGGCGTGAGTCAATCGTGGAAGTCAGGCGCGTCAGCCTTGTTTATACAAGAAGAAAAATCCGCAGAGCCAGATTTGCGGCGCGTATTTTGAAGTATTTTGTCGGCGTGAAAATGATGGCGGCAGTCAATAGCGTGGTTCTCGGGAGCGTGAAAAAAGAAAGCGACATTGATTTGTTTATCGTGGTTGCGCGCGAACGGATGTGGCTTTCCAGATTGATGGTTACCGCCCTGATTCACGTTTTCGGCCTGCGGCGGCACGGAAAAAAAATCACCAACCGGCTGTGTTTGAGTTTCTACGTCACCGAAGACCATTTGGATATCGGCGACGTAATGCTTGAGCGCGATCCCTATTTTTGTTACTGGCTTGCTACCTTGGCGCCGATTTACGACGACGGCTGTTATGAGAATTTTATCAGAATGAACAGCTGGTTGAAAAAATTTTTACCGAATTTTTTCGTTGAAGCGCCGGCTCGTTTCCCGAAGGCAGGTGATAGCATTTTTTCGAGGTTGACAAAATATCTGGACGGGCTGTGGTATTTTTCTTTCATCGGCGCTTGGTGCGAGGTGCGCGCGAAACGCATGCAATTGAAAAAGATGGCGGGGAATCTTAACAGTCTGGCAAGTTTTCCGGATTCCCGGGTGGTAGTTTCGGACACCATGCTGAAATTTCACGAGTTTGACCGGCGCGAGGAATTTCGTAATCAATGGGAAGAGAAATATATGCCAATATTAGAGAAATTATGAAATTATTGGAAAAAATTTTAGCCCCAGGTTTGTATCTGCTGGCATTTATTTTGCCCCTGCAAACCAGATTATTTATCCGCCCGGGCGAACTTAATGGCGGGTATTTTGAATATGGAACTGTTTCAGTATATGGGACGGATATTCTGCTTTTATTTATTTTAATGTTTGCCCTAATTTTAAAAATAAATAAAAGCAGAAAGCTCAAGGCACAAAATCCAAATTCCGGACAAAGCACAAAATCCAAAGCACAAACGATTCTTTTTTTAATCGCAGGTTTAAATTTTATTTCATTGATTTCAATATTTTTTTCAGCGGAGAGGTTGGTTGCAGTGCAGGCATATGTGCGGTTGACGCTTGGAATGGGGTTGTTCTGGCTGGTTGCTCGCGCGGAATATGACCGATTGAAATTAATTTATGCGTTTTTAGCCGGCGCGACGGTTCAGGCGATGCTGGGGATCTGGCAATTCTTGTCACAAACGACTTTTGCCGGCAAGTGGCTTGGCCTGGCCGCGCATCCGGCGGAAGTCGGCGGCAGCTCGGTAATTGAGACCTTCGCCGGCGGCCGCTGGCTTCGTGCCTACGGCGGATTGGATCATCCTAATATGCTGGGTGGATTGTTAGCTATTAGTCTGTTATTTATTATTATATTGATGATTCAAAATCATCGAAGTAGAAATCAAATTTTCAACCCGCCTGCCGGCGAGGCAGGTTTTCAATTTTCAATTTTCAAAAAATTTTCAACCCGCCTGCCGGCGAGGCAGGTTTCTAAATTTTTAATTAAACAAATTATCTTTTATCTTTTATTTTTTATTTTTCTTACCGCTTTATTTTTCACTTTCAGCCGGGGGGCTTGGGCGGGATTTATTGTCGGTTCAATATTTATCTTAGCATTCAAACTGTGGCAATGGGATAAAAGCAGTTTGCGGCAACTGTTCGCGCTGGCCGCGGCATCCGCGGTTTTGGTTGGCGTCTTATTTATAAATTATCAGAGCTTGGCGACAACGCGCCTATCAAATAACGCCCGGTTGGAAATTAAATCCAATCTGGAACGTACAGCCTCATATAAAGACGGAATCGCAATCATCAAAGATCATTGGCTGGCCGGCGTGGGAATTGGCGGGTACACAAGAAGCCTCGTTAAACTTCATCCAAACGAACCAAGTTGGTTCTATCAGCCAACGCATAATGTTTTTCTGCTCGTTTGGGCGGAAGTCGGTATCGTCGGCTTAATTTTATTTATTGCGGTTGTGGCATATATATTAATTTTCAATTTTCAATTTTTCCCGCCTAGGCGGGACCCCGCCAAGGCGGTGGCAATTTTCAATAAATTTTCAATTTTCAATTTATCAATTTTACTCACTTTGGTGATAATAATGCTTCCGGATCATTATTTCTGGAGCCTTCATTTCGGTGTACTGTTTTTTTGGCTAATTATCGGTCTAAATATTAAAATAATTGAGTCTGACAATTAAAAAATGAACGAAAAGATCAGTAAAGGATAAAATTACCAATAAAAACAAATAATTAGTGCTTACCTGTTGATAACTTTACAAATTATCATAAATAGCAAAAACGCCGAGATAACGCCCGGCAACGGGGAATTGTTTTATAGGCAATTTTTTAATAAGTAATAAATCTAAAATAGGGAAGAGGCGGAAAAATAAATAAGCTTATTTTAAATAAAATTACTCCGCATTGCGGAGTAATTTTATTTTTTTAATTATTTAATATTAGCTACATAATTAAATATTCTGTGACAATAGATGACAATAATAAATAATAAAGAATTATGAAAGATTATAATATATTATAATAAATAATAAAGAATTATGAAAGATTATAATAGATAATAATAAATTATAAATAATTATTAAGTATTATTATGAAATGTGGATAACTTTCATTGACAATAGACGACATAATTCTTTATAATTAACAGTAGATTCTATTTTTTTTAACTTAAATATTTTTTAATTCAAATAAGCAGGCCCTTTTGGGTAAATTATGCTGCGATTAAGATTAAAGTCGCAATCCAAACAACAGAACTAAATAAAAATATTTAAAAAAAACAGCTAAGACAAAATTTTTTGTGTTTGGATTAGACGAGATTCTCACAATTGAGGAGGTAGCCAAGCGGCTAAAAGTGAGTAAAAGAACCGTTTATCGTTGGGTTGATAGCGGGGAATTAAAAGTGGCGCGGATCGGTCGGAAGACCTACCGCGTTTTTTATAGTGATTTAAAACGCTTTGTCCGTCGCCATATGAGATAAATTTATGATTTATAGATTTATAAAATTCAGCTTGATTGTTTCTCTGGCGGTGTCGCTACTGTGGCCGCTGGGCGCTGGCGCGCTGCTGCAAAGCTTAAGTTATCGGATCTACGAAAATGTTTTGCAGGAGTTTGACGGGCCGGTGATTTCCACTGTGGCGGCAACGGCGGGCGAAACAACCGCCACGGTGAGCTGGGATACTGATGTGGTTTCGGACGGTTTTGTGATTTACGACACCGTTGCGGGTTTTACCTCGCCTAAAGAGCAGGGCTCCTCGGCCAAGGTTTCAACCAGCCAGAGTGTCAGTTTGGTCGGACTTACCGCCGCAACCACCTACTACTATCGCGCCCGCTCACAGAGTCTTTACGGCGGTTCAACCACGGACAATACCGTCCGCAGTTTTACCACCAGCGCTTCTGCCGTTGTGCCACTGCCCACACCGCCCTCGGGCGGCGGCGGAGTATTGATCATAGACAAGCGGGATAAAGTCGCGCCGAAAATTTCGGCGCTGGCAGTTTCTAATGTTTTATCCGATTCAGCCACCATCACCTGGCAGACAGATGAAAAAGCCAACAGCTTTGTCACTTATGGCAAGACGCAAAATTATGGCCAAACCTCGGGTGCTTGGGATTCGGCAGACAGCCATGCCGTCACTTTGATCGGCCTTAATCCGGAAACAAAATATTTTTTCCGCGCCCTCTCCGCCGACGAATCGGGCAACCTAGCTTCATCAACTGAAAGTTCTTTTACCACGCTATCCCTTGAGGAAGAAATCAAGCAGGCAACCACTACGCCAGGCATTGAACCGACGCCATCCAATCTGGCTGCCGCTTTGGAAAAAGCGCGCCAGATTATTGAAAAATTTTCCACCACCGTCTCCATTGACGTCTTGCGCGCCGATCTGACCAAGCATCTGACCGCGCTGGAGTTTATCAATCGGCTCCTGCCGTCGCCGTCTTTCAACGCTGAACCGAAGGTGGAGGTGGAGACCACCAGCGCGACTATCTCTTGGGAGACTTCGTTAGATGCCAATTCGCAAGTCGCCTTCGCGCCGGAATCCGGCTACCAGGCGGACGCCGCGGAACCGTATAACCAGGTCATCGGCAATGCCGACGAACGGGTGAAAAGCCATTCAGTCAAAATCATTAATTTACAATCGGACACCCTATACCACTATCAGCTGCGCAGTAAAGCTACGGTCGGACCGCAGGCGCGCTCCCGCGATTTTACCTTCCGCACCAAGAAAGAAGGTTTGGAAATAGTCAGCTACACCGTCAAGGTGCTGACGACCGAATCGGCGCAGTTCCGCTGGATTACTTCTGCCGAGACTGACTCTTCTTTGCGCATTATGCCGTATCGCGGCAATGTGCTTGCCGTGGACGAGGCAAAAACCATCGCGAGCGACTTGATGTCGTTGATCCACGAGACGCTGGTGAACAATTTGGAGGGCGGAGCTGTCTACTATGTTGAGCTTTCCGGTAAAGATTCAAATGGCCGCGTGGTGAGTAAAATAATTGACACTTTTTCCACCAGCAAAGATAACCTGCCGCCGGTGATCGGGCAGGTGCGTACTGATTCGGTAATTATTCCGGGCAAAGAGGATCGCATCCAGGTAATCATCACCTGGCAGACAAACGAACCGTCCACCTCCTTAGTCTATTTCCAGCGGGGCATCGCGCCGCTAGACAAAGATCCAACCGAAAAAACCCAACTGGATCAAAACTACACCAAGCGCCACGTGATTGTGATTCCGCGCCTGGAGCCCGGGCAGGTCTATTCTTTCAGGGTTGAGTCGGCCGATTCGGGCGGCAGTGTGAGCAAATCCCAGCTTTACTCCATTCTCGCGCCGAAAAAGAAAGAAACAATTTTTGACATAATCTTGCGCATCCTGACCGAAACCTTTGGTTGGATCGGAGACATTGGGAATTAAATAAAATTTTAGATTTTGGATTTTAGATTTTGGAATGAAAATATTCAGACCGACAATCAAGCAACTTCTCACAGCGGCAATCATCGTCGCGGTTGCTTTTGTTGTTTTTAATAAAATTTTCATCGCTACGGCCCAGATCAATCCGCTATATAATTTTAAGGGCAAGGTGACAACCGCGACTTCCACGCCGGTGGCGGATGGCGAATATGATTTAGTTTTCGCGCTATATACGACAGCGACCGGCGGGGCGAGCAGCTGGAGCGAGAGCCTGACCGCGGCCAGCCGTTTCAGCGCGGCGATATCGTCTTCAACTGTTGGCGCGACCACGATTACTTATGTTTACGGGAGCGATGCCAACGAAAGCACCTTGCGCGTGGGCCAGCATTTATCCAGCGGCAGTTCGACGGCCTTGATTGTGGACTTTGATACAACCGGAAATACCGTAACCGTCGCCGGCACCGCGCCGGTCTGGGCGAATGGAGCGGCGCTTAATAACCGGCCGCGCCTGACCGGCGGCGTGTTAGATGTTGATTTGGGCACGGTTTCCTCTTTGGCCTCGGTCAATTTCAACCAACCTCTTTATCTGGAAGTAATTTTTAACGCCGAAACTATGCAGCCGCGTAAACTGATTTCAAGCGTGCCGCAGGCCTTCAATGCCGCGCGGCTCGGCAACCGGCCGGCAACCGATTTCCTGACCGCGACCGACAACGCGGGCATTACGGGCTTGTGGAGTTTCCTGAACGGTCTTTCGGTCGGCAGCAGTTCAACCAGCTCGCAACTCACGGTTTTTGGCAACCAGCTTTTGAGCGGCAATAATAATTATATTAATTTCGGCACTACCACCGGCGCCGGCAGCTATGGCTTCAGGGATAATGGCGGCGTGATGGAATTACGCAATCTCGGCGGCAACTGGCAGCCGATCGGCGCCGGCGGTTCCGGTGCGGTCGGCGCGGGCTTGGCCGGGCAAATTGCATTTTTCAACATCAGCGGAACGACCGTGGTCGGCACTTCTTCCATTTTCCTGGCACCGAACGGATATTTCGGCATCGGCACGACAACCCCGGCCAACATACTGACGGTTGGCGGCACCATCGGTCAGCAGTTTATGGTTAATGCTACCGGCACGATTGTCTCCGGTGTCTGGCAGGGCGGAATAATCGGCGTGGCCAAGGGCGGCACCGCCACCTCCTCCTTCGCTACCAACGAATTCCTCATCTTCAACGGCAGCTATCTGGCCGGTTCCGGTTACGGCGTCAGTTCGTTCGCCACCAGCTCGCACACCCACGCCGGCGTCTACCAGGGCGCGGATGCCACGCTCACCGCCCTTGCCGCCTATTCCGGCAACGGCATCCTGGTGCAAAACGGCGCTGACAGTTTCATCAACCGCTCGCTGGCGACCAGCTCCAACCGCATCCTAATCCTTTACCCTGACGGCGTGGGCGGCAACCCGGCCTTTGACGTCAACCAGGGCGCGCTGGATATCACCGTCATGACCGGCAACCTGTCGGTTAGCCGCGGTGGCACCGGTTCAACCACCTTGACGGTCGGCGGCGTGCTCTACGGCGACGGCATCAATGCCATCCGGGCGGTGCCGCCGGCGGCGGACGGCTGGACCCTGCAGATGTCCGGCGGCCTGCCGGTCTGGGTGGCGGCCGTGACCGGCGCCGCCCACACCATCATCGGCCCATCTCACTCCGACGCCACCGGCACCCCGGCCACCGGCGGCCTGTTCTTCCGCAACGGCTCGAGCCTTTGGACCAGCCTGGTCATCGGCGGCACCGGCCAGGTGCTCTCGGTCGCGGGCGGCCTGCCGGCCTGGGCCTCCACCACCTCGCTTGGTCTGGAGCCGGCCTTCAGCGTCCTCTCCATCGCCAAGGGCGGCACCGCCACCTCCTCCTATGCCGCGGCCAACAAGCTCCTGCGCTGGAACGGCACCTACTTCGTCACCTCAAGCTACGACGATACTGACCTGGCCACCTCGACCCACACCCACTCGGCCTATCAATCACTTGATTCAACCCTGACCAGCTTGGCCGCCTACAACACCAATGGCATTTTAGTCCAGACCTCGGCCGACACCTTCACCGGCCGGACGCTAGCTACCTCCTCTGACAAAATTATCATTTTGAACCCGAACGGCGTCTCGGGCAACCCAAGTTTTGACGTCTCTGAATCAGCCCTGACGCTAAACAATCTTGGCGGCACGCTCAACGTGGCTAAAGGCGGCACCGGCACCTCAACCGCGCCCTTAGGCGCCGGCGAGATCCTCTTCTCGGTCTCGACCACCCAGTTCGACCATCTGGCCGCGGGCTCGGCCGGCTATCTCTTAATGGCCAACGGCGCCGCCGCCCCGAGCTGGATCGCTTCCACCAGCTTCGCCTCCTCCACCCACCTGCACACCGGCGTTTACGAACCGGCCTTCACTATATTGGGTATTGCCAAGGGCGGCACCGGCACGTCAACCCTGGGCGCCGCCGGCACCATCCCGTATTCCAACGGCTCGGCCTACGCCTGGAGCGCCACCGGCACTTCCGGCCAGGTCTTGTCGCTCACCGGCGCGAACCAGCTCGTTTGGATTGACGCCTCTTCCACGACTTCGGTCCATCCGATTATCGGCAGTCTGCACTCGGATACCATCGCTTCCGGATCAGTTTCAAGCGGCGACCTGTTTATCCGCAACGGCTCAAGCCGGTGGACCAACCTGGCGGTGGGCGCCGCCGGCCAGGTATTAACTATCTCGGGTGGCCTGCCCGGCTGGCAGGCTACCTCCTCGCTTGGCCTCGAGCCCGCTATCTCAATATTGACGGTCGCCAAGGGCGGCAGCGCCACCTCTTCCTACGCTTCTAACCAATTCCTCATATTCAATGGCTTCTATCTGGCCGGTTCTGGCTACGGCACGAGCTCTTTCCAGGTCGCGGACCCGACCCTGGCCGCGCTGGCGAGCTATAACACCAACGGCCTCCTGGTCCAGACATCGGCCGACACCTTCACCGGTAGGACGTTGGCCACGAGCTCGAACATGATTATTATTTTGAACCCCGACGGTGTCTCCGGCAACCCGACATTCAACGTGAACGAATCAGCTCTGACGCTAAACAATATCGGCGGCACGCTCTCGGTCACCAAGGGCGGCACCGGCACCACCACCTTAGGCGCTCAAGGCACGATCGCTTATTCTACCGGATCAACTTACGGTTGGTCAGCCACCGGCACCAACGGCCAGGTGCTCTCTTGGAATAACAATAATCTGGTTTGGATTGACGCCTCTTCCACCACCTCGGTTCATCCGATTATCGGCGCCCTACACTCTGATACCACCGCTTCCGGCTCGCTTGCTACCGGCGATCTATTTTACCGTAACGCCTCAAGCCAATGGACCAACCTGGCCATCGGTTCATCCGGTCGGGTGCTCCAAGTAGTCGGCGGTTTGCCTGCCTGGACGGCTACCTCCTCGCTCGGTTTTGAATCGGCCTTCGCGGTCCTCTCTATCGCCAAGGGCGGCACTGCTACCACTTCCTATGCTACCAACCAATTTTTAATTTTTAACGGGTCATATCTGACCGGTTCCGGTTTCGGTACCTCCAGCTTCCAAGCCGCTGACCCAACCCTGGCCGCACTCGCCATCTACAATACCAATGGCATCTTAGTTCAAACTTCAGCTGACACTTTCACTGGGCGCAGCCTTGCCACCAGTTCCAACCGTATCATCATACTCAATGCCGACGGCGTGGCTGGCAATCCAACCTTTGACGTTAATGAATCACAACTCACCCTTTCCAACCTCGGTGGCATCCTATCCATCGCCAAGGGCGGCACGGGAACTTCAACCGCGCCGACGCTCGGCCAATTGCTCGTGGGCAACGCCGCCGGCGGTTATGATTACCGCGCCACCTCCACCCTCGGCCTGATGAGCGGCGCTGCCATCGGCTCCGGCAACACCGGCTTTATCCCATATTACTCCGCCACCGGCACCAACCTGACCGCTACCTCGGCGATATTTATCTCGGCGTACGGAAATGTGGGGATCGGCATGACCAATCCAAATTATAAATTATATGTGAATGATAATGTCAGGGTTAATGGGTTAATAAGAGCCAATGATGGGACCGTTACGAATCCTTCGTTTAGCTTCGCAAACAGTGTTGGCGTCGGTATATATTTGCCAGCCAATCAAAATTTAGGACTAACAACCGCTGGTGTTGAAAGATTTAGAATAGACTCATCTGGCCAAGTCGGCATCGGCACCAGCTCGCCTTATGCTAAACTCACCGTCTGGGGAACCGGCACGACAACGGGCATTACTATGAACGTGGTCAATTCCGCTTCAACCTCATTGCTGACAATTTTGGACAACGGTAATGTGGGGATTGGGACAACCTCAATCTCTAATACTTTAGAACTTTCCGGCACCGCCAGATTTACCAGCGAAACTGCGAATGCTTTCATAATAAGAAAAGAAGACGGTACAGAATTGGCGAATTTTGACACCGGAGGAACTAATTATATGATAAGTTTCAGGGGTGGGAACACCACGTCCGGCTTGTCAATTTTTGACAGAAACAATGCGCGATTATTTGTGGCTGATACATCAGATAACCGAAGAATCGGTATTGGAGCGGATATTTCACCTGAAGCAAAATTAGAAATCAGCGCCGGAGGAGGAGCGGACGATTTGTTGATGTTAAGCAGTAATGACAGTTTGGACGGAGACAGGTTTATTGTAAAAAACAGCGGTTTCGTCGGCATCGGCACCACTTCGCCTTCCGCCATGCTCACTGTCGGCGCCACCAGCTCACAGCAATTCCTGGTCAACTCGCTCGGTGTCATTTCAGACGGCACCTGGCAGGCCGACACGATTGGTGTCGCCTGGGGCGGCACCGGTTCAACCAGTTTGACCGTGAATGGCCTTCTCATGGGCGATAGCACCAACCCCATCAAATCGATCGCCCCGGGCTCAAACGGCTACGCGCTGATTATGTCCGGCGGCGTGCCCACCTGGAGCTCCACCTCGCCCGGCGCCGCCCACCCCCTTTTAGGCAGTTCGCATATTGACACCAATGCCGCGGCCACCCCGGTAGCGGGCGACCTCCTGCGCTTCACCGGCTCAAGCCAGTGGGACCGCCTGCCGATTGCCGCCTCGGGCACGGTACTGATAGTTTCAACGAACGCTCCGGCCTGGACCGCCACCAGCTCGCTCGGCTTGATGAGTTCCTCCGCTATCGGCGTAGGTACCGCCGGCCAAATTCCGTACTATGCGGGAAGCGGTACCACGTTGACGGCCACCTCGTCGCTCTTCATCACCACGAGTGGAAAAATAAATATTGGCACAACCTCTCAAGCCAGTTCTTACCCGCTAAACATTGAAAGCCCGACTGAATCAATTATTTCTATAAGATCCGGTTCTTGGACGTGGGGCGCCGGTATAAATTTCAAAGACAACACTGGAGCAGATCAATATCAATTGATATATAATCCCGGTGGAAATTTAAGGATTGAGAGTAACCAGGGCGGCGGCCAAACATTTGCGTTTGGAAATAATATCACCAATGTTATTACCAGTGATTCAAGAATAAAATTTGCTATCGGCACCTCCTCCCCCTCGGCCAAACTAACCGTCTGGGGAACAGGCACCTCTACCGCCTACCTCGCCAACTTCGTGAACTCGGCCTCAACCACCCTCCTTTCCATCCAGGAAAATGGCACGATCACGATGGGCTCGGGCGCCTTCCAATACGACGGCACCACCGGCGTCACCTCAATTGATAACATCAACCTTGGCTCGCTTA